>ERZ1292633.13-Hain-H41-02um-R1-13-length-269935-cov-56_pt1 | contig 269935 bp, 270 predicted proteins | sample MGYA00564406_ERZ1292633 | MGnify/ENA primary metagenome ERZ1292633 (study PRJEB36523, sample SAMEA6512639) | groundwater metagenome | collected 2019-01-08 | study: AquaDiva: Metagenomics assemblies of 32 groundwater samples
GTGCGGAGTCGCGAAGCGAGACGGGCGCGCGGAGCCGGGAGGGAGGAAGGCATCCTTGAACAGGATGTCGACCAACCGAGCGGCGAGCCCGCCCGCCGACAGGCTGGTCGCAGCTGCGAATCCGCGATTGCAGCAGAAGCGCTCATGAATAATGCGGGTTAAGGGGTAAGGCGTGGAATGTTCGATCATTTTACCGGCGTCTTCATGAGGACACATTAAACTCGGTGCCGCCGAGGCCGTCCGGCCGCTCAACGATATTGCGACGACCATTTTGAACCATGTCACCCGTGCCTGATCGTTCACCTTTGCGCGTAGAGGAGCCATCATGAAAATTACCCAGGAAATTCATAACAAGAAAGCCACTCTGAGACTCGAAGGCAACTTTACCTACACGCAGCGCAAAGCGTTTCAGGAAGTGCTGAAGACCATCTGCACCGATCACGTGGAGGAAGTCGTGATCGACCTGTCACAGGTGGTGTTTCTCGACAGCGCGGCGTTGGGATTGCTGATGATCACTCATCGGCAATTGGGAGCCGATAAACGCAAGCTCTCGCTGGCGTATCCTCAGCCGACGGTTCGTCAGATCATCGAACTGGCGAATTTGCACAAGACGATCCCGATGATCGAGTCCGGGGTGTCGAGCCTGGCGAAGAAAATCGCATAAGGCTTTTTCTCCAGTCATGAGAGGAGCCTACTATGCAGATCACTGAACGCCGTATCGGGCAGTCCATCATTCTCGATTTGACGGGAGAACTGAGCTACGCCAATCGCACTACGTTCAAAGCTGCGGTGGAGCGAAGTAAGCACAGCGGCTGTCGGCACCTGATTTTGAACATGCAAGGTGTTCGTTTTCTGGATAGTTCGGCTCTCGGCACGTTGGCGCTGTTGGCCCAGAGTTTTCCCGCCACGCAAGGCATGGTCAGCCTCCTGAACCCCCAGAGCTATGTCAAAGAAATCATCACCCTGGCAAATCTCCACCAGATCCTGCCGGTCTATACTTCGGAACAGGATGCCCTTGCGGGGAGCCGTCTTCCCGCGGCCGGATAAATCCGCTATCAGGAGCAGCAGACGTGGCTGAGCCAGCGCATCGCATCGAGGATGAACCTCTTGCCGGTAAGGCCGCCAAGCCTACGCCGGTCATCCTTCTCGTCGACGACGATGAGATGACCCGTATCAGTATGGCCGGGCGGCTGAAACGGTTGGGCTACCGTGTCATCGAAGCCGGCGATGGAGTTGCCGGATTGGCAGCTGTCCGCGCACAGCGTCCGGATCTGGTGATCCTCGATTGGATGATGCCGGGTCTGGACGGCCCTAGCGTCTGCGAGGCGATCCGTGCGGATGGGGAGTTACGGTCCAGCCAAGTCGTGCTCATGACCGCGCACGACCAGCCCGGACAAATTGCGGAGGGTCTCTCGCGCGGGGCCGACGATTTTCTCAGCAAGGCGGCGAGCAAGCAGGAAGTCCTGGCACGGGTGCAGGCCAGCCTCCGATCCAGTGCGCTGGTCCGTGAAATCGAACGCACGCGCGACGATCTCGATCGTTCTCATCGGCTGCTGTCCGCAAAGCAAGCCGAACTGGAGAGCGAACTGCAATCGGCTGCGGAATTCGTGCGCGCGCAGCTTCCTCTGCCCGGCATGCCGGCTCCGGGAATCGGCATGCAGTGGGCCTACCAACCGTCTCTCGCTTTGGGCGGCGACTTGTTTCAGGTCGGCGCCTGGGGCTCCGAGACGCTCGGTCTCTATATTCTCGATGCGTCGGGCCACGGTGTGGCCGCGGCCTTGCGCGCCGTCGCATTGATGAGTTTTTTGCGTGAAGAGAATCTCGCGAAAGCCGTCGGAAGTTTCGATCCGGGGGCCATCATCACGGAAGCGAACCGTCGGTTTCCGCTGACCCAGGACGGGGAATATTTCACCCTGTGGGTCGGGCGTCTGCATCTTCCGTCGCAGACCGTATCGTATGCAGCAGCGGGGCACTGCGGCGCATTTCTCCATTCCCTGCAAGGGGCCTCGCAATGGTTATCGTCGGCGAGCCTCCCGCTCGGGTTCGACCCGACCATCACCTTCGACAGTGCGACCGCACAATTGCGGCCTCGGGATCGTCTGTATCTCCTGAGTGATGGGATCTATGAAGCCCCGTCGCCGACCGGGGAGCTGTGGGGCAGGGAACGCTTGCAGGCCACACTGGAAAGCCACCGTAACCACACGTTGGCGCACAGCATCGGAGATACCATGACCACCGCTCGACAATGGCTAGGGGGCGACATTTTCCCCGACGACGTGGCGCTCCTCGGCGTCGAAGTGTTGGACAGCTCAGGTCCGGCAAAGGAGAAGTCGTAATGGATGGTCAACCCGTCATGGACCTGGCGTCCGCCATGGAACGGTTCGACGGCGATCAGGACTTGTTTCTGACCCTGGCCGAGATGTTCCTCGAGCGTTCACCCGCAACACTCACTGCAATCCAGACAGCCCTCGCCGACAAGAATCTTCCGATGCTGGCCAAGGAAGCGCACAAACTGAAAGGATCGGCCATGGAGTTCTGTGCCCGCCCGACCGTGGCCGCCGCGGGGCAGCTTGAAGAATCGGCCCGACGGTCGGCCCTGAACGAGATCGCAGCAATCGGAGAGCGGGTCCATGCCGAAGTTCAGCGATTGACGGCCGCCCTGCAGGTGATCATCGAGAAGGGATTTCCTTCATGACACGTCCCGCCTCATCCAGAACACTGTTGATCGTAGAGCCTTGCGCCGAAACACTGGCCATGGTCATGGAACAGGCGAAAATGCGAGGCCTCTCGACTCTGACAGCGCCGGATCCGCAGGTAGCCTTGGCCATGATGGACATGGCGTCTCCGGATGTCCTCCTGACCGATCTCTTTCTTCCCCAGCCGGACGGATTCAGGCTCATCCGCGAAGCGCTCAAACGCAGCGCACGGACGGCCGTCATCGCGACCACCGAAGCGGGAAATGAACAGGCCCTTCTGGAAGCCGTTCGAGCCGGTGCAGGAGATTGTCTGTACAAACCGGCCCTGGCAGAAGACCTGGGCATGGCCCTGGATCGGGCACTTCAAAGAATCCCCCGGACCATCGACGATGTCCCGGGCATCGAGCAGTTGGAGTATCGCCTGGTCATCGGCAGCGATCCCGGCGACGTGGAATCCTGCGTGACCTGGCTGATTGAGAGTACGGCTATGGGGCTTGCTGAAACCCAACGGCTGCACCTTCGCACGACCTTGATCGAGTTGATCGTCAATGCAGTGGAACATGGCAGCCTTGAAATCTTTTATCATGAAAAACATGAGGCGTTGAGTACCGACCGGTTTGAGGCCTTGATCGAAGAACGCCGCCGCAACCCCCGGTTTGCCACGCGTCGCGTCATCGTCCGGGCGCTGTATGACAAGTTGCACCGTCGCATGCGGTATGCGATCACGGATGAAGGAAACGGCTTCACCTGGAACCGCTTCCTGACGCGATCGGATCAACCCTGCGACAGTCGCGACACAAACGGGCGCGGTGTGTTTCTTGCCAAAGCCTTCTTCCCCGATCTGACCTACAATGAGCGTGGCACTGAAGTCACGTTTTCGGTGGCGCTGCCGTAGCCCGGACTACTCATGACGGTTCGTCGCGAAATCGTCGAGCCACGTCGCGGGACCGAGGGGCGAGCCCGTCGGCCGAAGGCTCGTCGCAGCAGCGGATCGGCGATTGCAGCAAATGCGCTTGTGATTCCTGCGGGCTAGGCATGCATGTGCCAAGCTTCTATAATAGCCGTCGCATGGCGATACCATTAAACAGTTGAGAGGCGAGGAGCTATGGTGATACGAAGCTATACGGCAATCGTCGAAAAAGAAGGAGCAGGATATGTCGCACTCTGCCCGGAACTCGATGTGGGCAGCCAGGGCGAGACGGTTGAATCGGCAACAGCGAACCTCAAAGAGGCCGTCGAACTGTTTCTAGAATGCGCCGATTCGGGCGAGGTCGAGCGCCGGCTTCACACGCAGGTGTTCGTAACCAGATTCGAAGCGGCCCATGGGTAGACTCCGGGTGCTCTCCGGGCGAGAAGTCTGCAGCATCTTGGAGCAACACGGATTTCGGGCGGTTCGACAGCGGGGCAGTCATATCGCCATGCAGCGGCAGACCGACCTCGGCACGGTGACGGTGCCCGTCCCCAACCATCCGGAACTGAAAATCGGGACGCTTCTGTCGATTATCCGGCAGAGCCGCATCACGCGCAGCGCCTTCGAAGAGTAAAATCACAAATCCTGGCAATGCACTCTCTCCCAGCAGGCCGCGACGTAAGCCTGCCTCGATGAAGGCCGCTTGACGGAAATACATGCGCGGTCTATTCTCTCCCTCCAGTCGCGTTCTACCCCCTATTAGAGGCACAGCATGACAGCATTCTCACGCGTCGCGTTTTCTGTCCTGGTCGTATGCGTACTGGCTGGGTGCAGTACCAGCGAATGGGTGCATCCGAATCGCCCGAAAGACCAATTCACCTTGGATTACAACAAGTGTCAAGCCGACACCATGCGTGATCCCAAGCTGCAACAGGGTATTCAGTTGCTCATCATTCAGGCCACCGAACGCTGCGTCCAGAAACAGGGATGGCGCTTGGTCGAAAAAGAGTAGGCGAGCGCGTCTAAATCGTTTCTAGGCAGACCAGGCCTCATCTCGAATAACTCGCGACCCATGCCATTTTACAGGGCTCAGCGTTCAGCCTAACCCACATTATTCATGAGCGCTTCTACTGCAACCGCCGATCCGCTGCTGCGACGAGCCTTCGGCCGGCGGGCTCGCCCATCGGACCCTTCACGTACTGCACGAGTACGCGTCGGGGCCTCCGGGCTCCGCGCGCCGGTCTCGCGACGCGCCTCAGCGATTTCGTGACGAACCGTCATGAATAATGCGGGCTAATATCTGTTTGAACCGCAGATCGGCACCGCGGGATCAACTCACTCGCACTCGTGGCCAGCACCGTTTTTGTTGACGGGCGAGTCAGGCTCCGCTATGTACATGAGGAGGCGCCCTTCGCCATGGCAGCCCTGTTGGTTTCACCACGTGCTGCTCGGATCAGTCGGGGCCGTGCATCGGAATCGGGCCGTCTTTCAGCTCACCGTCTCTTGAGCATTGAACCTTATCGCCTTGTCTTGCCGCGAGGACGCACTCGAACATGGCACAAACCCAGACAGGATTAGACGTATGAAACGTATCGATCTCATTGCCGGCGCCAGGCCGAATTTCATGAAAATCGCGCCGATCATCGACGCCTTGAATGCCGCTCGCTCGAAGGGCAGCGAGTTGCGGTTCCGCCTTATCCATACGGGACAACACTACGACCGCGCCATGTCGGGAAGCTTTTTCGAAGAGCTCGGCATACCGGATCCGGACATTAATCTGGAGGTGGGGTCGGGGACGCAGGCCGAGCAGACCGCGGGCATTATGGTGAATTACGAGCGGGTGCTGACGAAAGAGAAGAGCGACCTCTGCCTCGTCGTGGGGGACGTGACCTCGACCATGGCCTGTTCGATCGTGGCCCGCAAGATGGGCATTCCCGTGGCCCATGTGGAAGGCGGCATCCGCTCGAACGATTGGACCATGCCGGAAGAGATCAACCGAGTCGTGACGGATTCCATTACCAATTGGTTCTTCACCACCAGCGACACCGCCAACGAAAATCTGCGCCGGGCCGGTGTGACGGATGACCGGATCTTCTTCGTCGGCAACACCATGATCGACACGTTATTGAAGCAGCTCCCGCGTTTGCGTCCGCCGGCCTGTTGGAGCGCGCTCGCGCTGGAACCGAACCGGTATTGTGTCGTGACCCTGCACCGTCCTGCGAATGTGGACGGCGAGCAGCAATTGCTAGGACTGCTGAAGGCCATTGCGGACGGCACCCAGGGGCTGCCGGTAGTCTTTCCGGTGCACCCGCGGACCGCCAAGAACCTGCGCGAAGCCGGCAAGACGCTGCCCTCCATGCACTATGTCGATCCGCTGGGCTACCTCGAATTCAACTATCTCGTCAAACACGCCCGCGGAGTGATCACCGATTCTGGCGGCATCACCGAAGAAACGACCGTGCTCGGAGTGCCCTGCCTGACCTTGCGCGATAACACCGAACGGCCGGAAACCGTCACGATCGGCACCAACGAGTTGATCGGAACCGATCCGAGGAAACTGCCACCCGCGCTGGCACGCTTGATGGCGGGACAGTGGAAGAAGGGCGCGATTCCTCCTCGTTGGGACGGGAAGACGGCCGAGCGCATCGTGGGACATCTGGAAGGGCTGCTAGCCTCTGAATAAAGCGGTCGAAGGGACACGGGCCCGGATTACTCATGAATGCCGTCGCGAGGCGTGCGAGACCGAAGCCCGCCGTGGCTTCTCGCAAGCGAGGCCGACGTAGGCGTACTCGCAGTCCGTCGAGAAGGCCGAACGAGAACAACCCCGCCGGGGGAGAGGATCGGACGCCGGAGCAGATATTCATGAATAGTCCGGGCTAAGACAATGACCTTGTGCTTCTTCTATCGTTACGCTAATGTAATGAATCGCTGTTACTGTAAGGAGGCAGAATGTCCACGTCGACGTTGACGAGCAAAGGCCAAACCACCATACCGATAGAGGTGCGGAAGCAGCTGAATCTCCATCCCGGAGATCGTCTGGAGTTTGTGATCGATGAAGATGGACGTGTCTTGATTTTGCCCGCGAGTATCGATGCATCGGAACTTGCTGGCATGCTCAAGCGGCCCGCTAAGCCGGTCAGTGTCACTGCGATGAATCAAGCGATTCGCAAGCGCGGAGCACGGCGATGATCGGAATCGATACCAATGTCCTCATCAGACATTTGGTGCAGGACGATCCCGGACAGTCGCGCGCTGCAACCCACATCATTACGAAGCAATGCACACGTGACGATCCGGGGTTCATCAATCGCATCGTGTTGTGTGAAATGGTCTGGGTTCTGGAAAGCGCGTATGGGTATTCAAAGGAGACCGTTGTGAGCGTGCTGGACAAACTCTTGCGAACGAGTCAGTTTAAGATAGAGGATCCTCAGTCAACGTGGACGGCCTTTCGTATGTATCAAAATGGAAAGGCGGACTTTGCGGATTGTCTGTTGGGAGCCACCAATCGGTTAGCCGGCTGCGATTCGACGGTCACCTTCGATCAAGCCGCAAGCAAGTTGGAAGGATTCCGGGCGCTATAGACCCCCTGCCTGCCCTTGCGCGATAACACCGAACGGCCGGAAACCGTCACGATCGGCACCAACGAACTGATCGGAACCGATCCGAGGAAACTGCCACCCGCGCTGACACGCTTGATGGCCGGACAGTGGAAGAAAGGCGCGATTCCTCCCAAATGGGACGGGCGAACAGCGGCGCGGATCATCGAGCATCTGGAGCACCTACTGGCGGGATAATAAAGAAGCCTCCAATGCCGAAACCTGAGCCTGCAAGAAGAAACAACTCCGCCAGGCCCACGCGCGAGAAGTCATGTGCGATTGCAAGACCTGACCCTATTTGTTGCGATCGGCACCAATGAACTGATCGGAACCGATCCGAGGAAACTGCCACCCGCGCTGGCACGCTTGATGGCGGGACAGTGGAAGAAGGGCGCGATTCCTCCCAAATGGGACGGCAAAGCGGCGGAGCGGATCGTGGCACATCTGGAACATCTCTTGGCGCGACAATAAAGAAGCCTCTAACAGGTTGCGGAAAAACTCGGATTTTGCACCATACATCGCGATCAGCTCACGGCGTGTGTTGGTATCAGAATAGCTGCAGGATGCGCAAAAAGGCCGTCCAGCAAGGCCACAGCGAGCGAAGAGGCGAATCGTACTGGTGCCGTACAGTGAGCCTCTGAGCGAGGCGAGAACGCCGCTGGCGGACTTTTTCCGCATCCTGCTAAGGGCGAAACCTGAGCCTGCAAGACCAAACAACAATCTCCAATAGGATGGAGGACACCATGAAAGAATTGAATCGCATCACCATGGACCCAGCGGTCATGGGGGGAAAACCCTGTATCCGGAGTATGCGAGTAACCGTCGGGACAATCGTGGGTTTAATGGCGGCGGGAAAAGCGATTGAGGAAGTGTTGGCGGCATATCCCTACATCGAACGGGAAGATGTTTTGCAAGCCTTAACCTACGCAGCCTGGCGCTCAGAGGAAAAAGATCTTCCGTTGGTATTAGCCAGAGAGCCGAAGCGGCGCATTGTTCATTCTTGAATCTGGCTCGAGATGTTGCCGGACTGTTCAGATGAAGACCAAGCGGCCCGAGACCGTCACGGTCGCCACCAACGAACTCATCTCTCTCCTTTTTCTCTTCTCGCGCCGGCATTCGTCGAGAATCCCGAAGAGCCCTTGACGTACATACATTGCGTATGTACACTTTTCCCGTGAGATTCGAATGGGACGAGGAAAAACGAACAACGAACCTTGCCAAACATGGCATTGATTTCCTGGACGTCCCGGAGATCTTCACCGGCCCCATGTTGGTAGGACCGGACGTTCGAAACGACTACGGCGAATCCATGAAAATCGGCTTCGGATTCATTCGCGGGCGGCTCATGGCGGTCGTATGTACAGAGCGTGCCGGGACCATCCGTATCATCTCCGCACGAAAGGCAAACACTCTTGAAGAAGCGCGCGACAAAGAAACGGTCGAGGACGAATTGGGCAACAATTGATGCGCTCCGGGACAAGGAAATCGATACATCCGACATCCCGGAACAAGGGAATGCCTTCCTCAAGCGCGCCGTGCTCAGGCTTCCCGAACCGAAGACCGCGGTCACCATCCGCTTGGATCGTCAGGTCTTGGATTGGTTCAAAGCAAAAGGGCCCGGGTATCAGACGCGAATCAACGCGCTGCTGCGGGCCTACATGGAAGCGCATCGATCGTGAACCTGTTCACTGCCCGCCAACGTCCGCCGGCCTTGACACGCTTGATGGCCGGGCAGTGGAAGAAGGGCGCGATTCCGCCCAAATGGGACGGGAAGGCGGCGGAGAAAATTGTGAATTGGCTGGAGAAAGTCCTGGCATGACGGAGCAGGGAAGTCCGATAGCGCGGGAACAACAATGACTCTCGACCCCTTTTCCTCTCCCATTTGTAATCATGAACATTAGGTTGCATCCGCACGCTAGAGGTCGATTGGAGGAACGAGGAGCAACGGAGGAAGATGTCCGGCTCACAGTCGAAAACGGCGAGCGCTTCGCTGCAAAATACGGAAGAGCCGGGTTTCGTCGCAACTTCCCGTTTAACCGTGAGTGGATCGGCAAGCACTATGCGACCAAACAGGTTGAAGCCTATGCGGTAGAAGAACAAGGGTGGCTGGTCATCACTGTCGTGGTCAAATTCTTCTGAACAAGGAGACCGTATGAAGCTCAGCTATGATGTTAAATACAACATTGCGTATCTGCGTTTGCACGAAAAGACGGAGCACGTCATCACCATTAAAGTCAGTGATGAGATGAACATCGACATGGCGCCGGATGGCACCGTCTACGGGATCGAATTGTTGAATGCGAAGGAACAATTGGCGGATGACCATGGCGCCCTGATCGTGGAATCGGAAGGGCAGCGCCGTGAAATTCCCCTGACCGCATAAGCGATCCTTGCGTAGCGCTGCGCGACAACACCGAGCGCCCGGAGACGAGACGGGAATCCGATCAGTCCAACCCGCGCCTGTCTCGCCTGTCTCGCGTTTCACGCGCCGCGGTTTGTGGGCCCTTGCGCGATTGATGGCAGGCCAGTGGAAGAAGGGCGCGATTTCGCCAAAAGGGACGGCAAAGCGGCGGAGCGAATTGTCGCGCATCTGGAGCACCTCCTGGCGCGACAATAGAGAAGCCTCCAAGGCCGAAACCTGAGCCTGCTAGAAGAAGCTTCCCCGCCAGGCCTGCGCCCGAGAAGTACGGTGCGATTGCAAGACCTTGTTTGTTCTGCGTGTTGCTTCGCCTCCTGTTCTCCTCCCCCAGGAAACGTGCCGGTTGATGTGCCGGCAGGCTTGAGACAAAATGGGAAGAGGAGAGAGTAGTTGCATGATTTGCAAAGGCAGTGCATATTATCCGCATGTGGATTGCGAGGAAAGTTCAAGGACTCATCCGGCGCATGGCGAAGCAGTTTCCCGCCGTGCTCATCACCGGGGCGAGACAGACCGGCAAGACGTCGCTGCTGCGGCATCTCTATCCCGGCGCCTCCTACCTGACCCTCGATCTCCCGGCGAACGCGGAGGCCGCGCGCACCGCACCCGACGAGTTGCTCAAGGCCTATCCGCCACCGGTGATCGTCGACGAAATTCAGTACGCTCCGTCGCTCCTGCGTCATCTCAAAGTCCGAATCGACCAGGATCGCTCGCCCGGCCGCTTTCTGTTGACCGGCTCGCAAGTGTTCCCGCTCATGCACGGCGTGTCGGAGAGCTTGGCGGGGCGCTGCGCGGTGCTGAATCTGCACACACTGGCGAGGGCCGAATTGCTCGCGGCGGGTCATGCGATCGAGGAGTCTCGCTACCTGTTTCTCGGCGGATATCCTGAACTGCACCTCGGGACCGACCCCGATCTGTGGTTTCCCGCGTACGTAGCCACCTATCTCGAACGCGACGTGCGCAACGTGCTGCGTGTTGCGGACCTTCCGGAGTTCAATCGATTTCTGCGCGCCTGCGCGCTACGGACGTCACAGATGGTCAATTACTCCGACCTTGCGCGGGATACGGGCATCGCCCCCAATACCGCGCGCAAATGGGCAGGGCTGCTCCAGACATCGGGAGTGGTGGCCATGATCGAACCGTATTTCGGCAATCGCACCAAGCGGCTGATCAAAGCGCCCAAGCTCGCATTCCTCGATACCGGTCTGGCGGCGTTTCTCGCGGGATTCCGTTCGGTGCGTGAGCTGACGGCATCCACGCTCGCCGGGGCCTTCTGGGAGTCGTATGTCTTTGGCCAGATCCTTCGCCAAGCGGCGAGCCGCGCCGATGCCGCGCCGGTCGGCTACTGGCGCACCGCGGGGGGGCCAGAGGTGGATGTGGTGATTGAGCGAGCCGGCGCCCTCATTGCGGTCGAATGCAAATGGAAAGAGCATCCGGGGCCAGCGGACGCCGGCGGGCTCAAGGCCCTGGAGGCCGCCGAACCAGGACGAGTGAAGCAGAAGATGATCGTGTGTCGCACGAAAGCAGCCTACCGGCTACCCGATGGAACCTGGGTCGTGAACCCCTCCGATGCGCTGAAACGGTTGACTTCAACATGACGCCGGCGTTTGATGGCAGGCCAGTGGAAGAAGGGCGCGACCCTGCCACACTGAGACGGCAAGGCCGCGGAGCGGATCGTGGCACATGTAGAAACAGTATTGCCATGACGGCGCAGGGGAGTCCGATGGAGCGGGGAAAGGCCATGACTCTCGCCCCCGTTTCATCGATCTCCGACGGCACGTCCCTTCAGCAAGATCTCGACATGTGGAAAGGCAATGCGTAGAATGACTCGCGGAGGGAGGTTCTGGCTTGAATGAAGGAGGTCATCCTTACCGACCATCGAGATTCATGATGAACAGATTCTTCGATGCTTGGATCAACGCTCTCCAGAAGGAAAAAAAACGGCGTTACGACAGCTTCTGAGGGGACTGGAGCGTCTTGACCGACTCGTCGATAAGAATCGCGAACAACTCGAGGCCGTATGCAGGGCCCGTGGGGTGGATGTCGGTTTGAAGGAGGGCACGATGCCAACGCAGCTGGTCGAATCGAACCCGTCGATCATGATGGGCAAACCGGTTATTGCCGGAACACGCATCACGGTTGAACTGATACTTGAAAAGCTTGCTGCCGGTGAGTCTCCGGAACAGATTATCGCCGCGCACTCGCGTTTGACACGGGAAGCCGTTTCGGCAGCCTTGGACTTTGCGGTTAAAGCGCTGCGAGCGGACGTGATTTATCCGACTCCTGATCAGGCCGCATGAGATTCGTCGCCGATGAAGGCGTCGATCGAGCAATCGTCGAGCGTCTGCGGCAGGACGGGCACAACGTCACGTACATCGCCGAGATCACCCCCGGAATCAGCGATGACAATGTATTGAAAGCAGCGACCGAGCAAGGCTCGCCATTGATCACGACGGACAAAGATTTCGGTGAATTGATATTTCGCCAACGTCGCCTCGATGCCGGGGTGATTCTGGTGCGGCTGGCCGGCATGACTCAAGCAGCAAAGGCCGAAGCGGTCGCGGCGGCCGTGAAGGTACATGGCGATCAGATGCGCAACGCCTTCAGCGTCATTTCTGCGGGGATGGTCAGAATCCGTCCGCAGGATGCGAAACCGGCTTGAGCGGCGTGTTCTTCATTTAGGAACGAGGGATCTCCGTTTACGGCGTGAATGACCGGCGAACACACCGTGCGTTCGGAGACGCCAATCTGGGCCCCCATTTCCTTGTTCCGCGCGTCGAGCAGGCGCGCGCTGGACGCGCTCGTCGATGCCATCCGGTCCTTCAACCGGCAACTCACAAAGTATGTGCTCGCCTATCAGTCGATCCCCACGAAGCGCAAACGAGTCATGAATTCATGCGGGATCGGACCGGTGTAGTCGACTCGCAGCGTCGTAATCGGATGCTTTGAGCCGTACCGTTTCGAAGCCCATCCGCCCACCGGTTGCACGCTACCCTCACAGAGAGTACTCGCGCCACCTTCAACGGTGAGCAGGAGCGGGTGCTCGAACCCTTCCAAACGATAACCTCCCTCCACGGGAATCGGCCGGCAGCCCAAATGCCAATTGAGTTCCACATGATGGGTGCCGGTGCCCGTCAGCCAGTCCCAAATCATCCAGGAGCCGGGCGGCTCATACGACACCCCGCGTAAATGCGTCACACCCAATCGCGCCTTGTATCCATAATGCCTCGCGATCACGGTGATTTTCCCCTCCGGCGTCTCATCTTTGTAGACCAGGTGCGTCTCGAAGGGCAGTGACCAGGCCAACGGGCCGTCCTGGACCGCCTGGTCCAGCCCATCGATGGTCACCGTATTGTGGGCCCGTGTACTGCGAAAATACATCCGCCACTCTTCATTGCCGGTGCAGGTATAGGTGCCCGGGTCGATCAACACATCACGCGCGCCGACCTGAAGAAACAGAGACAGCGCGTCGGCATGACCGTGCACATACCGGGGGGCCATGCCCAATGCACCATGATCGAAAATCGCCTTGTCCTGCATCCGGCCGCGAATAATCGAATAGCCGGAGAGATGAAAGGTGGTCAGCCCGGGGGAGTGCGGCTTGTTGGGGTGCCCGAAATGCATGTACGGAGAGAGCGCGTGTTCATCCTCACCTTCCCCGATCCGCGGCAGGCTCCCGTCGGTGGGATTGCGGAACTCCGAGAGAAAATCGCGGCTGCGCGCGAACACCTGGCGGATCTTCTCCGGAACGGGCGCCTGCCGATGATCGAGCAGCGCCGACACCATCCCGTAGAGATCCGTACAAAACTGAAGGTACCCGACTCCCTGTTCCTGACTACCGCCGTCATGACTGATATGCCGGGGAGTTTCTTCTTCCAATAGGTAATGCCCGAAGGCGAGCCATCGCTCGGCCATGTCCATTTCAGGCAAGAGACTGCCGGCATAGATCAACGCCACCGCCGCCGCCAACGTGTCATGAGGAGTGGTCAGGCGCAGTGACAGGCGTTTCCGGATCAGCTCCGCATGGCCGAACATGAGGGTCAGCATCGCAGGCCACAGTGGCGCAGAGCTGGGCACCGACGGACGGAGTGCATCCACGGCATGACAGACCGCCAGCAGTCGAAGTGCGCATTCCGTCGGGGAGATGTAGTGGATCCCGGTCAAAAAAGGATTCGCCTCGACCCAGGAGACGAGCTGGGCTTCCACCGCCGCCCCGGCGCTGGTGCGCACGGCCGGGTCAGCCTGTTGCGCCAGCAGGGCCAGGAGCACCAGGTGCTGAAGGCGTGAAGGCTCCCAGGCGATACGAATATCTCCGCAGGGGTTGCGCGCATGAACCGGAATGTCGGCAAAAAACCGGCGCGGCCACAGCGCTCCCGTATCCGGCGCTCGATGCCAACAGGAGCCATCGGGGGCCCAGGCCCAGGAATACCCGAAGATGGTGACGACGCCTTTGAGCAAAGTATCCAACTGTCCGTCATCGGCCGGAAGTTGCCAGGGCAGGGAAGGCAGCAGCGGCGAGGAACTTGTGCAGAATGCGAAGCGCGACACATCCTGCGCGGAAAATTGTCGATGCAGCGAGTGCCGACCGAGTCCCTGCCGCAGGTGGAGCAGCGAAAACAGCGCCCGTTCCCTCGCGTGGCTCCACCATTCCACACGTCCCGGCGCAGCCAGCGCTTTCACCGACGAGACGAGGCGTTGGGGAAGGGCATTGGGATTGAATGAAAGCGTTACGCGCAATGACAAGCCATACAGAATGAGTGGGAAAGAAAATTGTGAACAAGGCTCCGCCCATTCGGCCTTGGTAAGGTGCACCGTCGATGAAGGCACAGTACATTCGTCGAACGCTGAGGTCAATGCCGAAATACCACGTAAAGACCGGCCGTCAGTCCTGACACAGTTCAGTGCTGCAATCCGCCGTGAGTGTGTCACGATAAGACATCGTCTGTATGGATCTGGAGTCAGTGGCGAACGGCACTAACACTACGTAGCGGAATTGTGATAAGGAACAAGGCTCTCAGGTCAGGTGGGTGATTCTGCCCGACCGACGGCACTCCAGGTGTGCTGTTGAGCCAAGAGAGAGGGAGCAACGCGACGCGTGAAAAAAGCACTCATCACCGGTATCAGCGGACAAGACGGGTCGTATCTGGCAGAACTACTGCTGGCCAAAGGTTATGAGGTCCATGGGATTGTCCGTCGCTCCAGCTCCTTAAACACAGCCCGCATCGATGGCATTTATCAAGACCCCCACGTGCCGGAAGCACGCTTGCGGCTCGTCTACGGAGACCTGAATGACGCCAGCTCGCTCAATAAGATTCTGCATACCATCCGCGCCGATGAGGTCTAGAATTTGGGGGCCCAAAGCCATGTGCGCGTGAGCTTCGACGTGCCGGAGTATAACGCTGGAGTGAACTTTGAAGGGGAGGTGGTATGCGAGGTAGTGCGAACCCCTAGAGTCAGCCAGGCGGCTGCCTGGAGGTCAATCGTGCCACACAGCTCATGGCGTTCGAGGCCATGCGGGAATCACCGGCGCCCATATTCACGAGGGTTTGTGAAGGAGCCCGGTTGTGCGTACAACGTGATGCGTAACTTGCGAGGAAGTTTGAAGTGGCACGTTGCCAGTTCCCGTTAGCCAACAGCCAGAAACTCGGAACCCGAAATTCAAAACCGAAGGTAACGAACGGCGCTTCACACGCGACGAGCGACGAACTGTTGCGCGGGAGAGTCTTGTCGCTTGCGCAGAAGGCTTCATGAAGGGGACGGGCCAGGTAGGTTGTATGCCGGCTGATCGAGGTCAGAGAGTGAATCGCATTGATCTCATCGCGGGAGCGAGGCTGGGGGCAGCAGTTGTTGCGGCTGCTGGAGGGCATAGCCGAAGGCACGCGAGATCTGCTCGTGATATTCCCGTCCATGCGCGCCCCGCCAAAAATGTGCGTGAAGCCGGGAAGACGCTGCCATCCATGCACTCTATCGATACGTTCGGTTACCTCGAATTCAAGTATCTCGCCAAGCACGCTCGTGGAGTGATGACCGATTCGGAAGGCATTACCGAACAAACGACCGTGCTCGGAGTCTCCTGCCTGCCCTTGCGTGACAGCACCGAACGGACCGCACGATCGGGACGATCGGACTCATCCGGACCGATCCAAACAAACCGCTTCCCGCACTGGGTCGATTGATGGGGGGACAATGGAAAAACGGCGCGATCCCTCCGAAATGGGGCGGCAAGGCGGCCGAGCGGATCGGCGAGCATCTGGAACGAACACTGGCGAGAAAATGAAAACGCCTCAACACCGAAGTCTGAATGTGCTAAGCGCTCAGCGAGGCGAACGAACGATGATCGAGGGCAAGCCTTCTGTGTCACACATTCAGGCGATATACTTATGTGTAGAAATGCGGGCGTATGCTTGTTCGGAAATGAAGCGACGGGCTTGGCGAAATATGGCGCGTAGAGTGCCGGGATCTAATTCGGCGTGCAGGGGGACCGTCAAGACGTGGCGTGTCTCCGCGATTTCACGCGCCAGCTTAACGTGGCTGCCTCGCTGGGAGACCTGCAGGAAGCCAAAACCAAGGAGGATGGTCAGGACATCGCGTCCGGCAAGTCTACGAAGCTTGGGCATGGACCGGGTCCAACTCCATGGTCAGCAGCAAGGTCGGTTTCTCTCGCAAGCCCAAGGCCGCCAGGTGCTCTCCCTCCAGATGCAACGCAGTGGCTTCTTGAAGATGCGTGACGGTTTCATCCAACGTCCGCCCTTGAGTGACGACGGCAATCTCGACGCATTCAGCCACATAGCCGGCCTCGTCACCGGGGCGAATCACGGCCTTAATGGTTTGCTGCAAGGAGCTCATGAGTCCCTCCTGTGACCGAGTTCGGAGAATAACCTTGTTCATGACATGAGGCAAGCGAATCCTTGCGCAGGGAGCCTGCGCCATCTCGTTGGTACCTGCGTCGACGATCCCGCCTCGCTGTCCTGTTAGCCGGTCCGGAATGGGGCGACACCGTCATGTAAGGAAGAAAAGGACACCAACGGTCTTGGACGAACAAAGGAGGCGTGACGAGTTCCTCTGGTCTATCTGGTGGGTCAGGTCTGTGAGGTTCATTGAGGTGGTCTGAATTAACGAGCCAACGCGACAGATCCTGCGCCGTAAACTGGCGGTCGAGTGAGCCTCGCCTGAATCGCTGTTGCAGATGGAGCAGGGAAAACAGACCGCGTTCCCTCGCGTGGCTCCACCATTCCACACGTCCCGGCGCAGCCAGCGCTTTCACCGACGAGACGAGGCGTTGGGGAAGGGCATTGGGATTGAATGAAAGCGTTACGCGCAATGACAAGCCATACAGAATGAGTGGGAAAGAAAATTGTGAACAAGGCTCCGCCCATTCGGCCTTGGTAAGGTGCACCGTCGATGAAGGCACAGTACATTCGTCGAACGCTGAGGTCAATGCCGAAAAACCACGTACCCATGAATAGAAGGATGCAACCACGAGCAGGAGCAAAGCGAGACAGTTGCGTCAGAATGAGACAGTCGGCGTATGGATTTTCAGTCGGGGCAGGATGGCACTAACACTACGTAACGGAATTGTGATAAGGAACAAGGCTCTCCAAGTCAGCTGGGGTCACTTTACGTGATTCTCGACACCCGCAGGTGCGCTGCTGACAAACAACGAGGGACCAACGCAACGCGTGAAAAAAGCACTCATCACCGGTATCAGCGGACAAGACGGGTCGTATCTGGCAGAACTACTGCTGGCCAAAGGTTATGAGGTCCATGGGATTGTCCGTCGCTCCAGTTCCTTAAACACAGCCCGCATCGATGGCATTTATCAAGACCCCCACGTGCTGGAAGCACGCTTGCGGCTCGTCTACGGAGACCTGAATGACGCCAGTTCCCTGAATCGTATTCTGCGAACGATTCAACCGGATGAAATTTACAACCTGGGCGCCCAGAGCCACGTGCGCGTCAGCTTCGACGTGCCGGAATACACGGCTGAAGTCACGGCACTCGGAGCCGTTCGCCTCCTGGAGGCCATCCGGGAGTCGGGAATCAAACCCAAGTTTTACCAGGCCTCCTCCAGCGAAATGTTCGGCAAGGTGCAGGAAATTCCGCAGCGGGAACACACGCCGTTCTACCCGCGCAGTCCCTATGGCGCCGCCAAAGTGTATGCCCACTGGATCACGGTTAATTACCGTGAGGCCTACGATCTCTTTGCCTGCAGCGGTATTTTATTCAATCATGAATCTCCGCGACGCGGTGAGACCTTCGTCACCCGTAAAATCACGCGGGCCGCGGCTCGAATCAAGTTGGGGGTTCAGAAAGATCTGTATCTCGGCAATCTCGACGCCAAACGCGACTGGGGATTCGCCGGTGACTACGTCCAGGCCATGTGGATGATGCTGCAGGCCGACCGGCCGGACGACTATGTCATCGCGACGGGTGAGACGCATACGGTCAGAGAATTTCTCGACCGTGCGTTCGGCCACCTTGATATGGACTGGCAACAATACGTGAAAATCGACCCCCGTTATTACCGCCCCACGGAAGTCGACCTGTTGATCGGCGATGCGTCCAAAGCCAAGCGGACGCTGGGATGGGAGCCGAAAGTGTCGTTTGAAGAGTTGGTGACCATGATGGTGGAAGCGGATGTGCGAGCGGAACGGCAGACGTTGGAGGGAACGGGCGCAGGGAGAGGATAACGCTTAAGAAGGTCAAGGCTGAGGCTGAGGTAAAAGTACAGAGATCGATATTCAAACCTCAAACCTTAGCTTTAGCCTTTCCTGAGGGATAGGCTGTGTATCGCTCATTCGAGGAGATGCCGGTCTGGAAGAAAGCCATGGACCTGGCTCAACAGATATTTGCGTTGACCGAGGGGCTTCCCAAAAAGGAAGACTACGGATTGACCTCCCAGATCAGGCGATCGGCACTCTCTGTCTCTGGAAATCTAGCCGAAGGTTTTGGCCGCCATCATACGAAGGACAAGATGAATTTTTACTATGCTTCCCGTGGCTCACTGACAGAGACCAAAAGCCATCTCATCTATGCCCAGAGGGTTGGCTACCTGAAAAGGGATGATCACCGTCTCGCCCTGAAACTCATCGACGACATCTGGAAAGAGTTGAATGCATTGATCCGTTCCCTTAGAAATAAGACTTACCCTCAACCTTAGCCTTGACCTAAATCTGGTTTTTGCCTATGCCATCTTTCTTTTCGGACAAAAGAGTTGTCGTCACCGGAGGTGCCGGGTTCCTGGGCTCAGTCGTCGTGGCACAGCTCCGAGAGCAGGGCTGCCGAAATATCTGGGTGCCCAGAAGCCAGGACTATGACCTCGTGCAGATGGAGGCGGTGCGGCGGCTCTATGCCGATGCGGCACCGGATATCGTGTTGCACTTGGCGGCGCGGGTCGGAGGCATCGGCGCCAATCAAGCCAATGCCGGCCGGTTCTTCTACGACAATCTCATGATGGGCACGCAGTTGATGGAAATTGGTCGGCAGCGGGGACTGGAAAAATTCGTGGCACTCGCCACAATTTGTGCCTATCCTAAATACACCCCGGTTCCTTTCCGCGAAGAAGATCTGTGGGCCGGATACCCGGAAGAAACCAATGCGCCTTACGGCCTAGCCAAGAAAATGATGCTGGTCCAGGCTCAGGCCTACCGGCAGCAATATGGATTTAACGCCATTGTGCTTTTTCCAGTGAACCTCTATGGTCCTGGCGACAATTTCGATAGGCAGACCTCGCATGTCATTCCGGCCCTCATCAGGAAGTGTGTGGAGGCGCAAGCCAAGGGCGAGGAGCAGGTCGTGCTGTGGGGAGATGGCTCGCCGTCGCGGGAGTTTCTCTATGTAGACGACGCAGCCCGAGCCATTCTGTTAGCGGCTGAACATTACAATGGTAGTGAGCCGATCAATGTCGGGACCGGAGAGGAGATCACGATCCTGGCGCTGGCCGAACTGATCGCCGAAGAAATCGGGTTCACGGGGGAATTGGTCTGGGATGCCACGAAACCCAACGGGCAACCGCGCCGCTGCCTGGAGGTGAGCAGGGCCAAACAGCTATTTGGATTTGAGGCCAAGGAGGAATTACGCGAAGGCATTAAAAAGACGGTGGCCTGGTACCGTTGCCACCAGACGGTTGTCAGAGAAGTGGTGTTTTGATATACCAGCGCAGCGTTCTTCGCCTTACCGGAAATTCTCCTTTCCTGAACGGCCGGATCGACCTGTAGGACTCTTAATCCGGGTTAGCCGGGGGAAACATGGAGATGGCGTACAGTGAGAGGAGCAGTAGCTCCACAGAGTGAGGGTCTGCAATGATTGGCGCTTTACAAATAGGAACTGTCCCCTGGACGAACGAAGACATGCGGAAATCGCTCAGAGAATTCGTAGAGGTCTATGAACGACGGCCAATACGAGATAATTCTGGAGGCATGCAGGCCCCGCATATGTTCTTAGCATGGTTCGTACTGAAAACCCTCAGTCCTAAAGCGATTATTGAAAGTGGGTTATGGCTTGGACAAGGAACGTGGTTATTCGAACAAGCATGTCCTGCCGCTGATCTCCATTGCATAGACATCGATTTGAGCCGACTTCAATACAGATCGAATCGTGCAACATACTATAATCGCGACTTCTCGACGATTGATTGGAGCAACGTGTCAAAGAACGAAACCGCACTGTTTTTCGATGACCACCAGAATGCGTATCAAAGGGTCATGACCGCAAAATGGTTTGGATTCTCACATCTTCTCTTTGAGGACAACTATCCACCATCCCGGGGCGACTGTTACTCTCTCAAAAAGGTTTTTGCACAGTCGGGTTTCGCACCTACTTCATCAGGACAAACATCGCTCACATCCGCAATAAAAAATCAATTGGCTTCTCTGTTTAAGCCCACATTGCCAGCAGGCGCCCACATCCCGCCCAATAGTGTCGATGCGCAGTATTTAAGACGAAATATTATAACGTATCATGAGTTGCCTCCTGTCTTTAAGGTCGACAAAACTCGATGGGGAGATCCTTGGGATAACCAGAATTACCCCACTCCGACGCCGGTCCTCTCTTCAGTCGAGGAACCTTATCAGCAGGTGTTTGTTGACGAGGCGATGTCTTACACCTGGATGAGCTATGTAAAAATGAAACATGGCTGACTGAGGTGGTACCGCCTTGTGTTATGCGTGAAAGATAAACTTCGAATCTTGCATCTGAATAATCACCATCTTCCTCTCAAAAAGGACTGCTATGAATACACTCGGCAAAATCAGTACAAAAACAAAAACAATTATCCAGGGAGTGGGTTTCGACATTATTCGTCGCGGGTCCCCTGTTCAACGCTTCCATTCAAATCATTATCTGCGCCATAACGCACGAAGGCTCGAACACTTGTCGAGTTTGCGGATCCCCGTGGCCGGGCGGTCCATCCTAGAAGTTGGCGCTGGAATTGGCGATCATTCACATTACTACATTGATAGGGCATGCAGGATAACGATAACAGAAGCTCGAGCGGAGAATCTCCGCTATTTAAAAAAACGCTATTTGAATTGCCATGTTCAGCATCTTGATATGGAATCTCCTTCCCACATCGAAGGCGCTCCATTTGATGTGGTTCATTGTTATGGTCTTCTATACCACTTAAGCAAACCCAAAGAAGCATTAATGTTTCTCAGTCAGAATACTAAGGGAATGTTGCTTCTCGAAACATGTGTTTCATTTGGTGAAAATGAGGCAATAAATCTCATAAAGGAGTCGCAATCTTCTCCGACACAGGCTCACTCCGGAACCGGCTGCAGGCCAACAAGAGCATGGTTATTTAGAGAGCTGCGAGGTCTTTACAAATATGTGTATCTTCCGAAAACACAGCCGTGCCATGAAGAATTTCCAATCGATTGGACTGCTCCCGAGAAGCACAAGGCAAGCTTACAGAGAGCTATATTTGTCGCTTCTAATGAACCGTTGGAGAACGAAAACCTAACACCTTTTTTGATTCTTCAACAGACGCGACATGAATAATCTCTTCGTCATACCTATGGCTCACCGTGGAAGTCTGCGCAAGTACATTCAAGAGCAATGCGGTCATAGTTCTATTCACGTGACGATGGACATCTATGCCCATCTTTTTCCGAGTGGGAACAAGGAAAGGAGGGCCAAGCTTGGCGACATTCAAACGCCGAAAGTCGCACCCCAGACAGACCCTTGAAGGTTCAGGAGTTGGCAACTGAATGATAACCTATTGATTTATGGAGCCGGCGAGTGGAATCGAACCACCGACCTGGGTTTACGAATCTAACAAGGTGAATTTACCAAACGCTCGGTGTCCAGTCGGTTTCCCCGTTTCTTCAACGTTTGTATTCGTTTGAAAGTTTCTGATTAGGATGTCCTACCCTGAAATTCAAAAATTCCTTATCGCCTATCCGTTTGTGAGGACACTCCTGCAGCCTGCGCTTGCTGCCAGGAGATATTGGTTTGCCAGACAAAGACATTACAAAGAAACAGTGCATAGACGTCTGCAAGAAATTCTTGTCGAAGACCCGATCATCCACATCGATCAGTTTCAAGGCAGTTTTGGACTTGATGTTCGATCTGACCTATTTGCCAGACAAATACTTGACGAGAATTATGAGCCGGAGTTGATTCCGTTTTGTCGCCGATTCCTGGCTCCTGGAAGAGACGTGATAGATGTGGGTGCCAATGTAGGATTCTATTCTGTCTTCTTTGCAAGATTGATTCAAGATCGACAGAAGGTACTCTCTGTGGAACCTACGACAAGCGCGCTCAAGAGGCTTTATAGAAACTTGCAGAGAAATGATGTCGAGGACAGGGTAATCGTGTACGAAGGTGTGGCTTCAAACTGTGAAGAAACTATTCAGATCAATGTCATTGAAGGCAAGGAAGAATATTCCACAGTTGGGAAAGTCAAACATCCTTCAGTCACAGGGCTGATTTACACGACTCAAGAGGTGAAGAGTGCCATGCTGGATACGCTTGTGGCGAAATATTCGCTCGATCCAGGGTTCATCAAAATTGATGTAGAGGGAGCGGAAAAGGGGGTAATTGAGGGTTGCAGAAAGACTTTGGAAACCCATAGGCCGGTGATTCTTTCCGAACTATCGGATAGCCTGTTAAAAGCTAATGGCACTTCTGCTCAAGAGGTGATTACGCTCATCCAACAGTATGACTATCTCGTTATCGATCCCTGCTTCCCCACAGCAGTACCGGGTTCTAGAGAGTATGGCGATATTTTATGCGTGCCCAAAGAAGTCGGCTTTGCGCCTAACGCTTAAGAAGGTGTTGTAAGGGAAGACTCATTCCCTTCGGCATAGGACCTTCGTTACACATTGCACTCTCCAGTTGTGAACCATCATGGAAAAGCCCAACGTATTCCGTAACGCAATAATGGCAACCATCCAAGTCACTGTCGCGGGTCTCGTGATGCTGGCCATGTATCGCTTCTTGCTCGGAACTATCGGAGTTGACAAAATCGGGGTTTGGTCCTTGGTGCTCGCCACCACCAGTGTCACGCGAATCAGCGAACTCGGTCTCTCCGGTAGTGTCGTAAAATTTTCCGCCAAGTATCTGGCGCTGCACGAGGAAAAACGGGCTGCGGAGGTGATCGAAACCGCGGCCAGCTCGGTCGCCCTCATATTGGGTCTCGTATTATTACTGTTATATCCGGCACTGACTTTACTCATTGATTACCTCGTGCCGGCCAATATGCTTACCGACGCCCAGCTCGTGCTGCCATACGCCGTCATGTCGTTGTGGCTCATGGTGATTGCGACGGTATTTCTTTCCGGGCTGGATGGCATACAACGCGCCGATTTGCGAGGGCTGATCATCGTGTGCGGTCAAGTACTGTATTTGTCGATGGTCTACGCTCTGGTGCCGAGTGAGGATATGAAGGGCCTCGGCATATCTCACGTGGCCCAAGCTGGTTTTGTGCTGCTTGCAGGATGGGTCGCCATTAGAAGCAAACTGAGCTGGCTGGGCATGCTTCCTTACCGATGGTCATCGTCTGCGTTTCGAGAAATGTTCGGTTACGCGATCAATTTCCAGATCAATGGTATTGCGCAGCTGCTTTTCGAGCCAACGACGAAGGCGCTGCTGAGTAAATTCGGCGGCCTCTCGTCGGTTGCCTATTACGAAATGGCAAACCGCATGATTATGCAGATCCGTTCATTGCTTGTCGCAGCCAATCAAGTCGTCGTTCCTGTCGTTGCCTCCCTGCTGGAGAAAGATCCCTCGCGCGTACCCGCCGCATACCGGAGATGTTATGAGGTGATGTTTTATTTGTCTGTGCCCGCATACTCACTAATACTCCTGGCCATTCCTGCGATATCTGAACTATGGGTCGGCAGATACGAATTTCTGTTCGTCACCTTCTCGTTCATACTTACAGCGTGTTGGTTCTTCAACACTTTGGCCAGCCCTGCGTATTTTTCTTATGCGGGAATAGGTCGGCTGCGCTGGAATACTCTTTCTCATCTGCTCATGGGAGCATGCAATGTGCTGTTCGGCTATATCTTTGCCACGATGTGGGGCGGTATCGGAGTCGTAAGCGGGACCGCTTGTGCCCTGCTGGTAGGAAGCGTTGTTCCCATCGCTGCATTCCACAGTGAGTACAAGCTTGCCCTGACTGATCTTTTCCCGAAAGAATCACGGATGCTGACCTTCACGAGTATCGCTGCGAGTGCCGGAAGCCTGTTTGTTTTTTACAACATGCGCGAGACCGTATCTTGGACCGCTGTATTCTTAATGGGTGCCGGCATCTTCTCCATGGCTGTTGGCCCGCTGATGTGGCAGCACAAGACACGCAGCTTCCTCACCGACGGCATCTGGGCACTCTGCATGAAGGCGCCTGGAAGCAATTGAATTGATGTTCTATTCTTTAGGTCCACGACCATGAACATTCTGATTGTCGAACCTTTCGCGAGCGGCCACCACGGGAAGTATCTTCAGTGGATCACGAGCTCTATCATTGCTCGTGGGCACCACATACAGCTCGGGACATTCAAGGAAAGCCTGGATCATTCTGCAATGCAGGAAGTGCTATCCTCATGCGGCCAGAACCTTTCTGTCGTCAGCGAACCCGCACAGCGATACGCGAGCATTGAGGGGAAAGTATGGAGTATGGCCAGGGAGATGCTGAAGTTTCGACGAATTATGGCGAGCCTCTATGCCGAGGCTGTGCAACGCGAGCGAGTCGACATGGTGCTGTTGCCATACCTGGATTATTGCACGTATGCATTGGCGCTACTCGGGTCCCCCTTTGGCCGAACCGCTTGGAGCGGGATCGTTATGCGGTCCGCTTTTCACTACTCTTCCATGGGTGTCAAGGCTCCACAGACACGCAGCGACCCCTGGAAGGAACGACTCTTTCACCGCCTTTTGAGCAGCCGTCATCTACGGGCGCTGTTTACGATAGACAAGACATTACAGGAATATATCCACGGTTCCGGGCGCCCACACGCCTCGCGGCTTCACTATATTCCCGACGTGACCGAACCGATGCCAGCAATGAACCGTCAGCAGGCAAGACAGCTGTTAGGGATACCAGTGTCCGGGAAGGTCATACTCGTCTATGGTGCGCTCTCTTCTAGAAAAGGTATCGACGTTCTTATGCAGGCGACCGAGAACGATGCCTTTCCATCGGATGTTCATATTGTATTGAGCGGCGAGCAGCCGGCAGAGGTCGAGGACATTTTGCGATCGGCAACCGCTGATCGATTACGCTTGGATTACCGGTTACATGAAATTAAACGATACCTTACTAATGCGGAATCGGCTGCGGTATTTTCGGCTGCGGACTTCGTCTGGGTTGGGTATCGGCGGCACTATTTAATGAGCGGGATACTCGTGCAGGCAGCTTCTGCGGGGTTGCCCGTAATCGCCTGCGAAGAAGGCCTTATTGGATGGTTAACAAGGCGATACAGAGCCGGGATAGTAGTGTCCACCTCCAGCCCGCCTTCGATCGCTCGAGCAGTAAAGGAGCTTTGCGATAATCCGGAACTCGCGCACGAGTACGGCGAGAACGGCCGCATGGCATACGCGTCGCATACGCAAGAGAACGTAGGACGGATCATGCTCGATGCGATTGAGGTATAAGCACATGCAAAAGTACCAAACCTATCTGTTGGGTGCCCTACTAATAATTATCACTGCGATAGACCTACCAATCGCGGAGGGCGCTAACTTGACATTTTTTGTGTCTCCTCTCGTCGGTGCTGACAGCAATCCTGGTACTGAGGAAAAACCATTTGCGAGCCTTGAACGAGCTCGAGATGCTCTTCGCGAATTAAAGAAGAACAATAGAAGCAAATTGCCCGTAGGCGCCACCGTTGTGTTGCGAGAGGGCACCTACCACATGACGCAAACATTTGTCCTAACGCAGGAGGACTCGGGCACCAACGATGCCCCGATCGTCTACCAGGCGTATGGTGGAGAAGAGGTCAGATTATCAGGTGGCTTGGCAATTCCCTTTGAACGCTTTCAACCTGTGACAAGCACAGATGAACTCAGTCAAATTGATGGCGAGGCTCGAGACCATGTCCTACGCGCGAACCTAAAAGACATGGAACTGGCACACTCGATCGAGTCACGTTGGGACAGAAGCCTCCCAGGAAAACCGGAAAGACCGGCGCCCGAAGAATTTATTTTTGATGACGAGGCGATGCAACTTGCTCGTTGGCCCAACAATGGATGGACAAGAATCTCACAGGTGGTTACTCCTGGTCCGGTGTTAAGAGGTGGAGCTTCAACCGGAGAGCCTGCGAGTTTGCGTGTCGACACAGACCGCCCCTCGCGGTGGACTAATACAGATGTCTGGCTAAGAGGGTTTTGGAAATGGGATTATTTCGATGAATCGCTCGCGATCAAGTCCATCGATCCCGCGAATCGATTATTTACTCTTGACGGATCCACTCTGTACGGAATTAAAGCCGGCGCCCGATACTTTGCATTCAATATTCTGAGGGAACTCGATCAGGAAGGGGAGTACTTTGTAGATCGCGAGAGAGCCGTTCTGTTCTTCTGGCCTCCACAGCGACTCTCGAAATGGCGAGCGAGACTCACTCTGCTGTCGGAGCCGGTGCTCTCCTTAAGCGGCGCGTCCTACATCACATTTCGCGGAGTGATCATTGAGGAAGGAAGAGACGATGCTGTTCACGTCCAAGGAGGTCAAGGGAACCACATTGTCAATTGCACCATTCGGAATTTCGGAAAGGACGGCGTCGTCATTACTGGGGGACAGGAGCATGAGGTGTCGAACTCCAGCATCTACAATATCGGGCTGCGTGGCGTCGTCATCTCAGGAGGAGATCGCAAGAAACTGAAACCAGCCGGTCATGCGTTAGTCAGCAATCACATCCATCACTATGGCCGTCGTGGAACGACCTACCCCGGTGTCGATATAGACGGAGTAGGAATTCATGTTGTACGCAATTCGATTCATGATGCGCCCCATACAGGAATTCAGTTCATGGGCAATGATCATGTCATCGAACTAAATGAGATTCACCACGTTTGCGCGGAGACTACAGATGCCGGCGCGATATACACCGGCCGTGATTGGACGGTGCGAGGGAACATCATTCGACACAATTTCATTCACGATCTTTTGGGAATGGACAATAAAGGCGATGTCTCCGCCATCTATCTGGATGATCTCGCGAGCGGGACTTCAATGACAGGTAACGTATTGGCACGCGTGCGTCGAGGAGTGAAGATTGGAGGTGGGCGCGACAACATCGTAGAAAACAATGTGTTTGTGAATTGTGATACCTCTTTTTCTGTGGATGCGCGCGCGGTTACTTGGGGAAGTAAATTCTTGTCGAATGATGGTGTGCTGAGAAAACGTTTGGATAGGCTTCCTTATCAAACCGCTCCATGGAGCACGCGGTACCCGCAGCTAAGTCAGATACTGAATGATGATCCCGGCATACCTAAGCGAAATGTCGTGAGACGCAATGTCATGTACCAGTGCGCGCAGACCAGCATTGATCCCATCGCTCGGTTCTATGGAGCAATTCAGGATAATTGGGAGACCGATTCCGACCCAGGGTTTGACGACATGAGCACCGATAACTTCGGAATGAAGGGAGGCGCTTTGGTTGAAGCCAAGATTCCGGGATGGGATAACATCCCGTTTGGGAAAATCGGCGTTCACAAAGCGATTGACGAATGACCCGCCTCTGGCTCCATGGTTAATCTCGCGATCTATGCCCTCATGCTCGTCGCCTTATTTGTAGGAACCTGGTTCCGGCCGGCGATAGCCTTGGCCACCTTGGTATGCGTTCAGGTTCTGGATGTCTGGGGGCAGTTAGCCAGTCCATGGCTATTCAAGCATACGCAATTTACGAACTTGTTCATGGTTTCCTGCATAGGCCTCGGCATCTATCGTGCATGGTTGTATGGAGTACGTCGCCATCTCATGACTCCGTGGGTGCAGATTTTGCTTACCGGCCTGTTGATGTATGCCGCACTGTCGCTCTGGTGGACTCCGGCATTCAAGGAAGGGATTGTGGAGTGGAGTAAGTACTGGCCCTATATCATCATAAATGTATGGGTGGCGCCGCTACTGCTTCGACGCAACACCGACCTTTATTATGGCTTGAGTGCGATCCTGATTCTTGGCACCGGATTGGCAATTCTCTTTGATGTGTTGGTGCGGTGGGACGCGCGAACGGTGGTGACGTTTTGGGACTCAAGCACAACGATTTGGAATGCCTTGGCCTTCGCTCATATGGCGGGATACGTCACTATGGCTGCTGTCTTGCTGAATCAGGACAAGAGCTGGCGATGGTCAGTAATCAAATATACTGCTATAGCGGCATGTATCGTGCTGGTCCTCAAGTCAGAAACTCGTGCACAATTTTTCCTCATGGTCATTATCCCAATCGTGTTTTTGCCTTTGAGCAAACCAGTGTCCAGCATCAAGACCTATCTTTCTTGGATCATCCTAGCTGCATGCGTGGCAACCACATCCATCTATGCCTACGATGCCTTGGTTCAAGAAAAACGTTGGTCATCACAGAGAGTTCAATCAGATTGGGATATTCGGGTTCGGATGGTATCGGCTCTACTCCATCATTGGTCGAGGGCATCCTCTCAGGACCCGTCGGCGCTCATGTTGGGTCTTGGAAACTCAGCCTCGTTTTCGGCGAACATCGCGGGCTTTCATCCGCACATGGTTACTCTCGAGGTGCTGGGGGAAGAAGGACTTATTGGGGTAGGCTTGCTGGCGCTGTTGTTGTGGGCGTCATGGCGAACGATGCGTGCCGCCTATGGTCTTGTAAAGCACGATCCCATGCAACGAGGCATTATGGCGACCCTCGCAGCGACGTTCCTCTTCGACTTCTTGCTGTCTTTCAAGTCAGGCTCATTGGTAGGGTTCGGCACGCAAATGTTTTTGTTTATTGTTTTAATGGAGAGACAGGTTGCCATTCTTGCAGCCGAAAAACATGAAAGAGCGGGAGATCAGCAGTTGCAAGCAGCAGCACATTATTCCGATTCCGATCTTGTGAAAGTGGTTTAGAAAGCACTCTCGTAAAGCATCCCGCGTACTCCATCCGATAGCAGGGGTTTATGCCAACAGTCGCCATTCTTCAGAGAATCCTGCCGCATTACAGGCTTGCGTTCTTTCGTCGATTGCACCAGCAACTTCAGCTCCATGACATCGGTCTCAAGCTGATGTATGGTCAGGAGAGAAGGGGTGCCGTACCGCGCACCGTGCACCTTGACGAACCGTGGGCCATACGTGTCGAAAACAGCTATTGGTCATTCGGCAGCCAAGAACTTGTTTGGCAGCCGGCGCTGAGGTACTTGCCAGGTGTTGACGCTGTTATCGTTGAACAGGCGAACCGGCTGCTTATCAACCATTATCTTCTTCTTCGTCGAAGACTCAACAAGGGCCCTCGCTTAGCCTATTGGGGCCACGGGCAAAATCTCCAAGCCGAAAATAGTCACAGCGCGGGCGAATGTTTGAAGCGCCGACTTTCGTCCCATGTCGACTGGTGGTTCGCCTATACGACGCTCAGCGCGGACATTGCAGCCAAGACAGGTTTCCCAAAAGAGAGAATCACAACCGTTCAGAACACCATTGATCTGCGTGAATTCTTGGCGGCAAAAGAGATTACGAACGAAGCTGACCGCGTCGCACTGAAAGCTAGCCTAGGGATTAAGAGCAACAACGTGTGTTTGTACTGTGGCGGAATCTACTCGGACAAACGCATGCCCTTCTTGCTTGAAGCATGTTCCAAAATAAAAGTTCGGCTGCCGGATTTCGAAATGATCATCGTGGGGGATGGTCCGGATCGACATTTAATCGAAACAGCGGCAGAGACCAGACCCTGGCTCCATTATATAGGTCCGAAGTACGGTGCGGATCGTGTACCATACTTCTTGATCAGCAAGGCGCTGTTGATGCCTGGATTGGTCGGACTGGCCGTCGTCGATAGTTTCGTCGCCGGCACTCCACTGTTTACAACCGATCTTTCCATGCACGGTCCGGAGATCGCGTATCTTACGAACGGCGTAAACGGCGTCATCGCAACCAATACAACAGACGCGTATGCAGATGCTGTCATCGAGTACTTAAATTGTGAATCAATGCAAGCAAGTTTACAACGGGGCTGTTTGGAGAGCGCGAGCAAGTATTCGTTAGAGAATATGATCAACAATTTTACCTGCGGAGTTCGAGATTGGCTGGCGGATCAATCCGCGACAGCAGATGCCCGGATGAGCAGTTGCGTTAGTTGTATTTCTCAATTGTGACCAGTTTTGGTCGCCGGTCAGTACGGAGCGCAAATGGAGCAGAAATACGACAAGTTTTATAACTCATCGCTTGGCAAAGAAGACTTTAAGGACATACGCCTCGATACTTGGCCTAAAGATCGTGTTCAGGCCATCCTCGCTGTTGGAGGGGTGGGGGAGACCATTCTCGATATCGGCTGCGGCTCCGGCCATCTCCTCTACCAATTCAGACATCGATTTAAGAAATTGGTGGGCCTGGAATACTCGCAGCACCGCCTGGAGCAAGCTGGAGTGAATCTCCAGGATTTTTGCTTCATTCCGATCCATGGAACCGCAGAGAATTTATCAGCGGTTGAGTCAGACTCTGTGGATCGCATCGTTTCTGCGGATACAATCGAGCATATTCCAGACGTCTATGAAGCCATGGGGGAAATGTATAGGGTACTCAAGCCTGGTGGAGTTATGGTCATGAACACACCCAATATTGCTTTCATCAAGAAAAGAGTCTTACTCATGATCGGCCGCTTTCCCTCCACATCGCAAACCAATGAAGGCCTGGGAAGCGACATTTTGTTCGATGGCGGACATCTCCACTATTTCACATTCCGGTCATTGCGCCTGTTGTTGGAACGGTTCGGTTTTAAGATGGTGAGCAAAATGGGTTACGGCCGATTCGGCGCAGTCCACAATTTCTGGCCATCATTACTGAGCGGTGGTGTACAGTGGGTCGCAATCAAGAATCCCTGACGCCAGCGGATGAGATGAAAGTTCTTTTGGCTCATAACTTCTATCGTTCCGGCTCACCCAGTGGTGAAGACGCCGTGTATCGAAGCGAGCGCAATCTGCTGGAGACCACAGCGGATGTGATTAGTTATGAACGTCACAATGATGATATCGACGTCTCAACAATAACCGATAAGCTCAGGCTCGTCGTCGAAACCGGTTGGTCGCGCAAGGTCTATGAGGAACTCAGCACGATCATACGTAAAGCGCAGCCCGATATCGCACATTTCCATAACACCTTTCCGCAGATTTCACCGAGTGCTTATGCGGCATGTCGTGACAACAATGTTCCCGTCGTTCAAACCCTCCACAATTTCCGTTTTATCTGCCCTGGGGGATTGTTGCTCCGTGACGGTCGCCCTTGCGAAGACTGTATTGGGACGAATTTATTTCCCGCTTTGCGATACCGATGTTACAGGAATTCATTGCCGGAAACTGCAGCAGTGGTTTGGATGCTGGCCAAGAATCGTTGGGATAGAACCTACCAGACTTTGGTAAATCGATATATCGCATTGACTGAGTTTGCATCCAGTCGGTTAATAGCGGGCGGATTACCGAGAGAGCGTATTGTGGTGAAGCCTAATTTTGTTGCCGATATTCCAATGCCCGGCGACGGGAAAGGCGGCTATGCAGTGTACGTTGGACGTCTGAGCGTAGAGAAGGGCCTTCGTACCGTGATGTCAGCATGGAAACATTTACCGGAAGTGCCGCTGAAAATACTTGGGGAAGGCCCTTTGCGACAAGAGTTAGAGCAGGCAATAGCCCGTGACAATCTTCCCGTCGACTACCTCGGCTTTTGCGACCGCACTACCATTGTCGATCTGGTGGGCCGCGCAGCATTCCAGATTGTTCCCTCCGAATGGTATGAGGGATTCCCGATGGTGATCGTAGATGCCTTTGCCTGCGGCACACCGGTAGTTTCTTCGCGTATAGGGAGCTTAGATGAAATTGTAGAAGAAGGCATAACGGGAATGAAGTTTGAGCCCCGCAATCCTGTGGACCTTGCAAATAAAGTCCGCGCCCTATGGGCCGACCCGGCCCGACAGATCAGTTTGCGTAGCACAACCCGAGAAATATTCGATACACACTTTTCTGGCGTAAAGAATCACGAAGCTTTGATGAAGATATACGAAGCAGCTATCAATGATCATCTTGGAACCATTAGAGAATAGATGGCACTGCGCGACTTAGGGATTCTTCTCAACGTCCCGATTGACTCCAAATCTCTGCACGTATCTACACAAGATGCGCTCCAAGCAATTGAGCACAAAGCTGACAGAATTGTCTTTGTCTGTGCCAATCCGCACTCCATTGTTGTCGCGCAAAGCGATCCTTCTTTTCTGAAGGCGTTTCACCAGGCCACTCTCGTCGTTCCAGATGGAGTGGGCGTGACTCTCATGGCGAGATTGGCAGGAGTCAGCGTAGGACCACGGATTACAGGAGCAGATTACTTTTTTTCTGTCATGAAAGCCATCAACAGTCGAGGACACGGCCGAGTATTCTTTTTCGGCTCGACAGTACGGGTGCTTGACTTGGTTGCAAAAAGATTCAAGACAGATTTTCCATCACTAACTCTGTGCGGGACCTATTCACCTCCCTTCGGCTTATGGTCGAGAGATGAAAATGCAAAGATGGTGGCAACAATAAATCAAGCCCAACCCGATATTCTCTGGGTCGGCATGACTGCTCCCAAACAAGAGAAATGGGTCGAAGAGAATCGGCATCGACTGGACGTCCCAATAATAGCCTCGGTCGGCGCGGTCTTTGACTTTTATGCAGGAACTTATGAGCGAGCCCCAGACTGGATGTGCCGCACCGGACTTGAGTGGGCCTATCGGTTCATTAGGGAACCTCGACGCATGTGGAAGCGGTATTTTATCAGCTCTCCGAAGTTTATCCTCCTCGTAGTGTGGAGTCACATACTTGGTTTCGATAGCAAGTGACTCGACTGTGTCTTTCTGCGACAGTACCTGTTCGCCTCTCCTGAGTGACCCCATAGTGCCAAATCCATACACCGCCTTATGGCCCTAGTCAGACTCCCTGAGAGATTCTTTTTTCATTAAAATGTCTTGCGCCAGAGTTTCGCTTTCAGTAAGCTGCACTGCAACTAGCAATACGTAGTAATATTCACAGACGCGCTACACAAGCGAGGTGGCTAAACCTTTCGTTTTATTTCCCGCCGATGGTTCTACCTCGCAGTGTGGCATTCCGTTCAAATCCGTTTGTTTCGGCTCTGAGTTTCTAACTGACAGAATGACCGCGTTCGCTCCTATTCGGTCTCGCCATGAGGGGAGCGGAGTTAGTACACGCATACGACGAGTTGTCACGCTCTAATTTCGACAATATGAGACCCCGTTTGCACTAGAAGGACAAATGTTACGAAAGCAGTCCAAAGTAGTAGATGTTCTGCAGTACCTGTGTGATGTCATTGCTCTGATCACAATGTTCTTATGTGCGTATTGGGTACGCGATACCCTCTTGTCATCGTTCCACACCGGACACCTTGTCCCCTTGCGCAGGTATTTGGAGTTAATGGTCCCCATCGTCGGGATGTGGTCTCTTGTACTTTATTATTATGGTTTGTATGAAGCGCATCGTGCCGAAACACTCCGGCTCGAGCTAAAAAAACTTTTAAAGGTCGCAGGGGTAGGAACATTGATCAGCGGAACTCTAGCCTTCACTCTTAAACTAGATTTTACCAGTCGTCTTTTCATCGTCTTGTTTGGAGGCATGGCGCTGATTGGGCTCTCTGCTTCGAGAATTATGGTTAGGGGGATCACGGATCACATCAGGCGACAAGGACTTAGCTATCGCAATATTCTTGTTATTGGAACTGGTAAGCGTGTGAACGAATTGATAAAGATTGTTGAAGATCACAAAGAGTGGGGGCTGCGGCTCGTAGGGCTTATCACTGACAGGACACATAAGCATTCGCGCAAGCTCGACCAATATTCGATTCTTGACAATGCCGCTGCGGTCCGCAATATTTTAGAGAATCATGTTGTCGACGAAGTCATCATCGCTGTTCCTCAGAAACGATTGGATGACTTTCAAGAAACATTTCTTACCTGTGAAGAACTGGGCGTTCCAGTGCGTGTGGCGATGAATTTATTCCCGTGCACGATTGCCAAAATGGGGGTGGATTATCTGGGGGGGATTTCGTTCTTAACTTTTTCCACCACGCCACAGGATGAACTGGTATTAGCATGCAAGCGCGTATTCGACATCGTTGCAGCATTAGTAGGTCTTGTACTCCTATGTCCTCTCTGGGTTCTCATTGCGCTTATGATCAAACTCACCTCATCGGGTCCCGTCTTGTTCGGACAAACTCGTGTTTCTTTGAATGGTAGACAGTTTAGGATGTATAAATTTCGATCGATGGTCGAGGATGCAGAGGTGCGGCAGAAGGAACTCTTGAATTTCAATGAAATGGATGGTCCCGTATTTAAATTAAAGAATGATCCACGCGTGACTTCTATAGGGAGGTTACTACGGAAAACAAGTTTGGATGAATTTCCGCAACTCATCAATGTTCTGAAAGGCGAGATGAGCATCGTGGGTCCGCGGCCTCCATTGCCTGCAGAGGTGGACCAGTATCAACCTTGGCAGCGAAGACGGCTTAGTATGAGACCGGGATTGACTTGTCTGTGGCAGATTAGTGGACGTAATACCATAAGAGACTTTAATCAATGGATGAGACTGGACCTACAGTACATCGATAATTGGTCGTTAGAATTGGATTTGCGAATTTTTGCTAAAACCTTTCTTGTCGTATTGCGTGGTCGAGGCGCTGGCTAGATTTACAAATGGGCTGCCCCACCGGCTTTCAAGTGCCCCGCGAAGCTAAGGAAGGTCTGATTAATTGGAAGAACCAGACAGCGACGAGTTAGATCCCCTGTGTTTTAGACGCCGACTGATCAAAATTGGGAATTAATCAGACCTTCTCTAACTTGGTGCCTCAGAGGCTAATAGAGGGGGCTCCGGAAATTCGGACAGTGTGCTAAGTGGTAGCCTGGCTTCACCGAAGCCACCCGAGGGTGGCGAACCAGAGGAGCGAGGCGATGAAGAGAACGAGACGCAATCACGGGGCGGCCTTCAAGGCCCAGGTGGCCTTGGCGGCGTGCAAGGGCGACAAGACGCTGGCCGAACTCGCCGAGCAATTTGGCGTCCATCCCACCCAGATCACCGAATGGAAGCGACATTTGCTGGCGCGGGCCGCGGATGTGTTTGGCGGGACCAAACCGACAGCGGATACACCGGATCTCAAAACGCTCCATGCCAAGATTGGGCAACTGGCGTTGGAGAATGATTTTTTAGAAGGCGCGCTCACAAAGGCGGGCTTGCTGAGCGCAACGCGATGATTGACCGAACCCATACCCTCCCGGTTCTTCGACAATGCCAGCTGCTGAAGGTCTCGCGGTCCACCGCATACTACCAGCCCACGCCGGTATCCGCTGCAGCGCTGGCCCTGATGCGGCGAATGGACGAACTCCATCTGCGTCACCCGTTTGCCGGTGCGCGCATGCTGCGCGATCTGCTGCGGCAAGAGGGCCAGGTGATTGGGCGACGGCACGTCGCGACGCTGATGCGACGCATGGGGATTGAGGCCCTGTATCGCAAGCCGCATTTCAGCCACCGGCATCCGGCCCATCGGATCTACCCCTATCTCCTACGCGATCTGGCGATCTCACGGCCTAATCACGCCTGGACCGCCGATATCACCTACATCCCGATGGCGCGGGGTTTCGTGTATCTCTTCGCCGTCCTCGACTGGGCGAGTCGTCGGGTACTGGCGTGGCGGCTCTCCAACACGTTGACGACCGATTTCTGCCTCGACGCGGTGCAGGAGGCGATCACCCGGTATGGCCCCCCGACCATCTTCAACACCGATCAAGGATGCCAGTTCACCAGCCAAGAGTTCACGGGACTCCTGACCCACCACGGCATCCAGATCAGCATGGACGGGAAAGGGTGTTGGTGGGACAACGTGTTCGTGGAACGACTCTGGAAGAGCATCAAATACGAGGAGGTCTATCTGCACGCCTATGAGACGGTCAACGCGGCACACCAGGGCTTGGAACGGTACCTCACCTTCTATAATCAGCAGCGCCCACACCGGGCGCTTGACGGCAAGACGCCCGACCAGGTGTACTCTGACAATCTGACGACACGGCTGACGGCCGCGTAGTCAGCAACCCGCCAGGCACCACTTAAGGAATGGCCTAGGCTGTCCAACCAACCGGAGCCACCTCTGTCGGGGCAGAAAGAAGAAGCCAGAGCCTTTCTCTCAAAAGCACTTCGAAGCGCAGAATCGTTTCAAGGGCGTCAAGAAGCGGAACAGTTGCTCGCAGAGACGAGCGGATAGGAGCCGTAACTCATGCATGGTGTTATGCAAGTCTGTCACAGAATCACGCCTGGGCTCATCATCGGACTGCTCATGGTCAGCCAGTTGAGTTGTCAACTGTATGACGCCAAGACAGTCTCACCGGATTTGCCGGCCGCTGATTCGGGATATTTTCTCGGACCTGAAGATGTGCTCCTCATTTCGGTCTGGAAGGATGAACATCTGACGAGGGAAGTGGTCGTTAGGCCTGACGGCATGATTTCTTTTCCCCTGGTCGGAGATGTGCCGGCTGAAGGTCGAACGGTGGAGGAACTGCGGATAGACCTCGCAAAACGATTGATCAAATATATTCCTGCGGTGAACATCACGGTCGCCGTCATCAAGCCGTTGAGTTACAAGGTCTATGTCGTCGGGCGGGTGACGAAGCCCGGCGAATTCCTAGTCGGCCACTATACCGATGTGCTCCAAGCCTTGAGCCTCGCCGGCGGATTGACCCCCTTTGCGGCGGAAAACGACATCAAGGTCGTGCGCCGGGTCATGGGACAACAGCAGACGTTTCCGTTCCGGTACGGTGATGTGCGGAAGGGCATTGATCTGGAACAGAATATCATCTTGCAGCGCGGCGACGTCGTGATGGTGCCATAACTCGTGAAGTTGTCGTCGCTGAATTGGAAAAGGGGGAAGAACGCCCGGCAGTCAGGAAGAAGACTGGCTTACCTTACGGTTGTGTGTCTGATCCTGCACATCACCGTTCCAGGTTTTGCGGCCGAATGGTCACTCGTGCCCTCGATGAGCACCAAGGCGTATTACAATGACAATCTGTTATTGACTCCATTGCCCCATGATCCGACCTATGGTTATTGGATCTCGCCAGGAGTGGAATTCGCCGGCAAGACCGAGCGGCTAGAGGTCAGCGGCAAGGGGGCTCTGGACTTCGTGGATTATTATGGAGGGGAGCCCAACCGATTCACGAATGTATTCTTGCCGTTGACGATGAAGTACCGGACGGAGCGAGACGAATGGGGATTCACCGGGGGGTTTACCAGAGACAACACTTTGATGGGGGAGCTACTCACGACAGGTTTAGTTCTTCGTTTCACCCAGCGAAATCTATGGACGGTGAATCCTACGTGGGCGCATACGATTACGGAAAAATGGGCCTTCCAAAGTACGTTTCAATTTAACGATTCCAGCTACCAGGATGGGGGACGCTTTGGCTTGGTCGATTATCAAGTTTTCGGAGGCTCGGCGGGATTCGTGTATCGGCCGACAGAACGGGATGAAATTCAACTGACAGGCACATACAATAATTTTCATACGGCCAACGCGCCGTTTGGTCTGCGCGCCACCTATCCAGGGGCTATCCTGAGTGCATCCCGTGAGTTCACCGAAACGATGAAAGCGACGGTCTACGGGGGGCCGCGGTTTATTTCAACGACCTCCCAATCGGGAGGAACCAGCCAGACCACGCAGGAAAGTATTTGGGTCTACGGTGCCACTCTGATCAAGGAATTTGAACAGGCCAGGCTTCAGGTCACCGCGGCCCGCGATATTCTCCCAAGCGGTTTTGGCCTTCTCGTGCAAACTGACCGCCTTAGTCTGCTCACATCTTATGACCTAGCCGAAACGGTCACAGCATCCATTGATTTGTCAGGCTATTGGGTCTCCGGCGCTTCTCCTATCGCCAGAGGCGGAACCCTGCCGGAAAATCAGCTGTTTTATTGTACGCCCAAGTTGCAGTGGAAATTTTCAGAATGGTGGAGGTTCGAGGCATCCTATTCGTATCGGCTACGGGATGCACAATCACTTTCTGATCCAGCGACGTCCAACGCTCTCACCTTGATGGTGACCTATTACCCTTCCAAGCTGGCATTTTCGGATTGACTAAGCGTAAGTAAATCGGGAAAAGGATATCCTATGGCAGTGCAACAACGAGTTTCCGAGCAAGAGACCTCCATGAACCTTCATGACTATATGGCAGTCTTTCGCCGTCGACGCTTGATTGTCTTTGCTTCAGCCGGCCTCCTGTTAGGGTTGAGTGTGACAGCGGCAGTTCTCTGGCCTCCGACCTTCAAATCCACGGCAACGATTCTGATCGAAGAACAGGAAGTGCCTGCTGAGTTGGTCCATAGCACGATTACCAGTTACGCTGATCAGCGCATTGAGATGATCAAGCAGCAGGTCATGAGCCGTCCCAGTCTCTGGAAGGTTGTCGAACAGTACAATCTGTATCCTGAGATGAGACGTGAAAGCCCCACAGAAGGGGTCATCAAACGTTTCATCAAGGATATCGAAGTTGAGGTGATCAGCGCCGATGTCATCGACAAACGCACGCAGCATGCGACCAAGGCCACCATTGCCTTCACCGTGTCCTATAATAGTGGATCGCCTGACACCGCCCAACGCGTGGCGAATGAACTGACGAGCCTCTTTTTGGGTGAGAATCTCAAGAGCCGCGAACGTCACGCGCAGGAAACCACCACGTTCCTCAGACAGGAAGCGGAAAGCCTCGCGGCACATATTGAGGAAGTGGAGGCCAAACTGGCCACGTTCAAACAACGCGCAGCCGGTGCCTTGCCCGAGTTAATGCCGCTGAATCTCCAAATGATGAACCAGGCGGATCGTGAGCTGATGGACCTCGATCAGCAGATCCGCAGCCTTGAGGAGCGCAAGTCGTATCTCGATGGAGAATTGGCGACCATCAAGCCGAATACACCCATCCTGTCCGTCACGGGAGAACGTATCCTCGATAGCGTTGAGCGATTACGTGGACTCCGGGCCGAATATGCCGGAGTGGCCGCGAATCTCTCACCGGACCATCCGGACGTGATTAAGATGAAACAGGAAATCTCTGCGCTGGAGAGGGAAACCGGGGCGAATCCGGAGACTGAAGAGGTCGCCAAACAATTGATCGATGCCAGGGCCAGGCAGGCCACACTCGCCGACCGCCTCGGGGAGAACCACCCCGATGTGTTACAGACCCAACGCATGATCGTGGCGCTGGAACGAGAACTCCGTCGGATCGGCACGGGTGTCGGCAACAAGCCGATGCAGCGTCCGGAAAATCCCGCCTACATCAACATTCAGGCACAACTCAATTCGGCGAATTCATCTCTGCAAGCATTGAAAACCAGCCGTACGACCGTCAAGCAACGACTCCAGGATTATGCCAAACGCATCGAGCGGACTCCGGTGCTGGAACCGGACTATCTGACGCTCGCGCGCGACCGCGACACCTCGTCCCAAAAATATCAGGACATTCGCTCGCGACTCCTGGAGGCCAAGGTGTCGGAAGGCCTCGAAGTGCAACGGAAAGGTGAGCGGTTCTCGCTCATCGATCCTCCGGGGCTGCCGGAATCGCCGGAGAAGCCCAACCGGAAGGCCATTGTGCTGTTGGGGTTCATTCTCGCGCTGGCGGGCGGCGCAGGAAGCGCGGCGGTCGCGGAACACCTCGACCGCTCCATTCATACGCCGGAACAATTGGTTCGCTTGACGCAGACGTTCCCGCTGGCAGTCATTCCCTACATGCCGAACAGGGAAGACCTCACGCGCGCGTTGAAGCGCAGAAGAATGATTCGAACCGCAAGCCTGGGAGCGTTGGTTCTGCTCCTGCTCGTGAGTCATCTCTTCTGGACTCCATTAGATGTGCTCTGGTACGCCACGCTGAAACGGTTCGGCGTTGAATGATCGTTGTCAGCGGTCATATGGATAGCGTGATGGGTGCGACGCATCTCGAACGCTGAACGAAAGGGGATTGCCATGGAATGGTTTCAAGCCGCGCTGGATCGATACAAACAGCAACAGCCCCAGAATCGTCCTGTCTCGAAGCTGCACCGGAACGGCTCAGCCCGGACCACGCCGGCTCAAATCGTCTACACCCGGACACGGTCCCTCCACATTCCGGAGGCGGTGTTACGGGAGCGGCGCATCATCGCAGGCTTTGAGGGCGGCCGGTTCGTCGATGCCTTTAAGATCCTTCGCACCCAGGTCACTCATCGAATGCGGGAGAAGGGCTGGAACGTCATCGGTGTGACGAGCCCAGGCCTGGGTGAGGGGAAAACCCTCACGGCCGTCAACCTGGCCATCAGTCTGGCGATGGACGTGACCCAATCGGTCCTGCTGGTGGATGCCAATCTTCAGGATCCCAGGATCCACGAGGTGTTCGATCTCGGTCCCAGCGAGGGCTTGGCCAACTACCTCCTCGACGATACGCCGCTTGAAGATCTGCTGATCCATCCCGGCATCGGCCGGTTTGTCCTGCTTCCGGGAGGACGTGCTGTTCCCCACTCGGCCGAGGCCTTGACCTCTCCCAAGATGATTGCTCTGGTGGAAGAACTGAAACATCGTTACCAGTCGCGGATCATCATGTTCGATCTCCCGCCGCTCCTGAATACTTCCGACGTGCTGGCGTTTTCACCCTATATCGATGCCTTGCTGCTGGTGATCGAGGAAGGGCGTACAAAAGGCGAGGATGTGGAACGGGCGTTGTCCCTGGTGAAACAATCAACCCCGGTGCTGGGGACTGTCTTGAACAAGGCGGGGCGGGCGGGGATCGGTCCGGCTGAGATGAAGAAACTCGTCTGATCGCTCGAACTGTCGATGTACAAAGAATTCTATCGTCTCCACAGCAAACCCTTCTCGCTCTTGCCGGATAGCGAGTGCCTCTATCTCGGCTCAACCCACCGGACGGCCTATAGTTTGCTGGAGTATGGCCTGTTGACCGAAGCGCCGTTCATGGTCCTGACCGGCGATCCCGGAACGGGCAAGACCTCGCTGCTGCAGAAATTGATCGCGGATACCCGTGATGCCTATTCCATCGGCTTCCTCACGAATGCCCGCTACGATGTGGACTACCTGCTGCCCTGGATCCTCCTGGCCTTGGGCCTGAACCATACACAGCTCGACCCGGTCGAGGCCCAACACCTGTTCGCCACGTTTCTCGCCCAGGAGGCGACAAGGCGGCGGCGGGTGGTGCTGATCATGGATGAGGCGCAAAATCTCGGTGTGAAATTGCTGGAGGAGTTACGGCTCCTCTCCAATTTAAATCAGGACAAGACACTGCAACTTCAAATCATCCTGTCCGGGCAACCGGATTTGCAAACGCTCCTGCGTCGGGTGGATATGACGCAGTTCGCGCAGCGCGTGGTGGTGGATTACCATCTGCAACCCTTCACGGAGGAGGACGTCGCCCACTACATTCGCTACCGGGTTCAACTTGCAGGAGGGACGCGGCCGCTCTTCAGCGCCCCGGCCTGTACCCTGACCTACCGGTTGAGCCAAGGCAATCCTCGCTTGATCAATCAGGTGTGTGAAATGGCGTTGACCTACGGGTACGCGAAGCAGGCCCCGCGCATTACCGCGAAGCTGCTGGCCCAGGCGGCGCTCGATCGACGAAAGAATCGAATCCTCCCGCTGGCGGAACTGGACGATCTGGAAGAACTCGCGGCAGGGAAGGATGCGGAGGAGCCCGATGCGCATGAATCCATCTCGCAATCTCTGCCATCACGCGAGTCTCCGCCGCGAATCGAGAGCCAACAACCTGTCGGCGCGGCAGAACCCTACTATCAGCAGGGACTAGCGCTCCGGAAATCGCAGAACTTTATCGCCGCCATCGTCCAATTCGAGCAGGCCGCGCAAGACCCGGCCTACCACCTGCGGTCGTTTGGCCAGATCGGCCTCTGTTACCGCGCGCTCGGTCATATCCCTCAGGCCGTCGCGGCGTTTCGAAGGGCCTGCGCGGATTACAGCGCGCCGCGCCGGCAGAGTCTCAGCGTGCGTTACCTGTTGGGGCGCACCCTTGAACAATCGGGAGAGAAGCCGGAGGCCCTCGAACAATACCGGATGATCTTCCGTACCGACCAGACATTCAAAGATACGGCTGCTCGACTCTCCACCCTGGAGGGCAATCAGCACCGCCAAGCAGGGTCGCCGCACGTCCGGCCCTGGAAAATCGGACAGGCCTGGAAGCAGGTCAGGCAGCTGTTGAAGGGAAGTAGTTAATTGCAGGACAATACCGCCGCGCGTTGCCTCACACCATGAAACAAATTCTTCAGCATAAACGGTCCGGGTTGGTGAAAGTGGAAGAGGTGCCTCCTCCCTGCCTCCGCGGGAGCGGCCTCCTTGTGCTCAACGAGGCATCCCTCATCAGCCCGGGAACCGAGAAGTCGACGATTCAGAGCACGAAGCAATCTCTCGTCGCCAAGGCCATGGAACGGCCCGAGAAGGTCAAGAAGGTCCTCACTGCCATTCAGACCGACGGGCTGGCGCTCACGCTGTCCCGGGTGTTCGACAAGTTGGATTCACCCGCAGCCCTGGGTTACAGCTGCGCCGGCACGGTGGTAGAGGTCTCCCGCGATGCAGATTTCTTTTCGGTCGGTGACCGGGTCGCCTGTGCCGGACAGAATTATGCCTCCCATGCCGAAATGGTCTATGTCCCGAAACATCTCTGCGTCAAAATTCCGGACGGCGTGGATTCCGAAGATGCGTCCTTCGTGACGCTCGGAGCCATCGCCTTACAGGGTGTCCGTCAGGCGGAACCCAGGCTGGGAGACCGGATCGCCGTCATCGGCCTTGGGCTGCTTGGCCAATTGACCGTGCAATTGTTGAAGGCATCCGGTTGCCGCGTGCTCGGATCCGATCTGGATCAGTCCAAACTGCAACTGGCGCAGCAGTCGGGTGCAGATATGGTGGCCCCATCCTCCGATCTCGCCCATGCCGCCGCGACCTTTTCCGACGGCCATGGCGTGGATGCGGTGATCGTCACGGCCAGCACCAAGGACAATGGTCCCATCGAAGTGGCCGGAGAGATTGCCAGGAAAAAGGGCAGGGTGGTGGTGGTCGGCGCTGTAGGAATGAACATTCCGCGCGAGCCCTATTATAAGAAGGAATTGGAACTTCGGCTCTCCATGTCTTACGGGCCAGGTCGTTACGACAACCAGTATGAAGAACAGGGTCGTGACTATCCGTTCGGCTATGTGCGATGGACGGAACAACGTAACATGCAGGCCTTTCTTGAGCTCGTAGCCGAACGCAAAGTCCAACTCAAGCCGTTGATCACCCATCGCTTCCCCATCGAGCAGGCGGAGTCTGCCTATGCCCTGATGATGGAGGGCTCGACACCCTATATCGCGATGGTCATCACCTATCCTTCCGATCGTGCTCATCCTTTGCCGCGAACCATTGTTGTCGGCACGGCCCAGACCGCTCGCCCTGTGACGCTGGGGATCATCGGCGCAGGGAACCACGTGAAGGACATGCTGCTCCCGCCGCTGCAAACCATGAACAATGTCGGTATTCGCGGCATCTGTACCGCTTCGGGTCTCACCGCGAAAACCCTGGCTGCAAAACTCACTGCCGCCTATTGTACGAGCGATAGTCAGTCGATCTTAGACGACGCGGCGATCAACACGGTATTGATCGGCACTCGCCACGATAGCCATGCCGCATTGACGGTGCAGGCATTGCGCGCGGGCAAACATGTGTTCGTGGAAAAGCCTCTCTGCCTGACGGAAGAAGAGCTGCAGGACATCCGCTCAACCTATGAGAAACAGGCGGCCGAGGGGTTGCATCTGATGGTGGGGTTCAACCGCCGATTTTCGCCGCACGCGAAGGAAGCGCGAACATTCTTTTCATCGCGTTCGAATCCGCTCGTCATGCTGTATCGCATCAACGCGGGGCGGATTCCGACGGATCATTGGGTGCAGGATCCGGACGTGGGGGGCGGACGCGTGATCGGGGAGGTTTGTCATTTCGTCGATTATATGCAAGCCCTCTGTGCGGCGCCCCCCACCTCGGTCTTTGCCGGCAGGATCGGGCAACACAGCTCCGGCATCACCGATGACCAGTGCAGCATCTCGTTGACGTTTCGAGACGGGTCCATCGGCACGATCGTCTATACAGCGGAGGGGAACAGCGGTCTCGCGAAAGAGCGTTTCGAAGCGCATGCCGACGGGAAGTCCTTGACTATGGACGACTTCATGGAGACGCAGATGTATGCCGGTTCCCGGAAACAGGTCTTTAAGACGGGCAAGCGGGAGAAGGGGTTCCCCGAGGAGATGGCGCAATTCGTGCGCGCCATCGAGCAAGGCCTTCCCCCAGTGATCCCCTTCGAGGAAATCGAAGTTGTGACTCGCACTTGCCTCCTGGCAGTCAGAAGCCTACAGTCTGGTACTGCATACGATCTTTAGCACCACTTTTCCCAAGTCTCAATCGATCGCCATCAGGCGTCTCTTGCTTGGACATGACCATCTGGTCAAGTCTAATAAAGTATTCTAAAACTGCCATAGAATCTTGTTGACCTCTTCCTAATTGTCCCGTAAGTAGGACTTATGTACGAAACCTTTTATGGCCTAGATGTCAAACCCTTCACGCTAACCCCAAACCCGGACTTTCTGTACCGTGGAGAGACGCACCGAGTGGCAATGGCCTCGTTGGAATACGGTATCCTGCATGAGGCGGGTTTCGTCGTCCTCACGGGTCTCCCTGGGATGGGAAAAACCACGCTCCTGCAGCAACTTCTGGCCGATCATCGGGACCACTTCAACATTGGATTGATCACCAATACACATAGTGGGATGGATACCCTGCTTCCCTGGATTCTGCTTGCCTTCGGCCTGGGCGGTGCACAGCAGGACAAACTGCAGGCGTTCCATGCGTTCGAGCAATTCCTCGCAAAAGAATCCCTCGCCAGACGGCGGGTACTCTTGATCGTCGATGAAGCACAGAATCTCGGCGCGAATCTCTTGGAGGAACTGCGCCTGCTCTCCAACCTCAATCAAGACAAGGCACCCGTCCTCCAGATCATTCTGTCCGGACAGCCGGGCCTACGGCAACTTCTGCAACGCAAAGACCTGACACAGTTCGCCCAGCGCGTGATGGTGGATTACAGTCTCGAACCCTTCAAGGAAGAGGACACCCTGGGTTACATTGCCCATCGTCTGCGGGTTGCGGGTCGCGAGGAACCGATCTTCACGCAGCAGGCCACTCGTCTGATTCATCGGTTGACCGGCGGCATTCCACGCCTGATCAATCAACTGTGCGATACGGCGTTGACCTATGGTTTTGCGGATCAGGCAAGCTTTGTCTCGACGAAAATCGTGGCGCAGGCGGCCAAAGACCGCAGTAAAGGCGGCATTCTCCCGCTCACGGATACAGAGGCCCTGACTGCGATGACGGCCGAACAGGAAACGGCCGAACAGACTCAACTGACCGCGTTCGCCACCAGAACTGCCTCCGCGCCCACCGCCACACACAGTCAGGGTGCTACCCCTGCCTCCTCCCCCTCAGCCGGCTCGCCTGCGCAAGAATCCGCCGAGTGGTACGAACGCGGGCTGGCGCTCAAGAAGATCGGGATGTACAAAGAAGCCCTCCAGCAATTCTCGTTGGCTGCTCAAGATACGTCTCTCACCTTCAAGGCCATGGCTCAGGTGGGCATCTGCCTGAAATCCTCCGGCCAGTCGGAGCAGGCCGTCACGGCGTTTCGCAAGGCGCTGCAAGCCAAAGCCAGCTCATCGGTGGACGTAATTCAAGTGCGGTACTTGCTGGGGCGCACGCTAGAAAATTTGGGCCGCGCTGAAGAAACGCTTGAACAGTACCGTTGGATCAGGCGGGAAGAGCCCGACTTCAAAGACGTCGCGGAACGTATCGAGCGCCTCGATGGTCGCCGGTCCCCATCGCCTCGCAACGCAGAAGGCACCGGAGACGGATCCTCCTGGGTTGCACAGCTACAACGCATTCTCGGCGCCTCCAAGTAAGCCGCCACTTCGCTCAACCTGACTTCTCGATCAATCGGCCCTCAAGTTTCATCCCGCACCGTCCGATGATGGTTCAGGGGAGTGCCTGCATGGGTTTGGAAATCGTTGAAATTGTCGAAGACGACCAGGGGCAGGCCAAGTTGTTGGATCGGATCCTTCGGCAAGCGTCTTTCCGGACTAATGTCGCATTCGACGGTCCGTCCGCCATGCAGGACGTGTGGCGGATCAAGCCCTCCTTGATCATGGCCGACGATAACTTGCCCGGCCTGACAGGACGGGAAATGTGCAAACGTTTGCGCCAGGACCCTTCCACGAAATACATTCCCATCATTCTCATGTCCGGCTATTCGTCTGAAGAACGTCGTGTCGAGGCGCTCGATGGGGGAGCCGATGACTTCATCGCCAAACCGTATGCATCGGCCGAACTCGTGGCGCGCGTCAGGGCGCTGCTGCGCCGATCTCGCCAAGGACAAGAACAGGACGAAGAACACGGTGAGGATCTTGCCTTGACGGATAGTCTGTATGTCGTAGTGTACCGCGGACAGAAGCTGACGCTCTCGGCTCATGAATGGAAGTCACTGCGGCGACTGAGCAGCACGGTCGGCAGCGTGGTCCCTCGCGAAGAACTCAGCACGCTGCTCTGGGGCGACGATGCCCTGATGCATGACGGGGAAATCGACCGGTGCATGGAACAATTGAATACGAAACTGGGCGGGGAGGGGCCGGCGGTGGGACAGATCAACATGGTTCCCGGCGGTTTTCGCTTGAGCGTCCCTCCTTCAGACAAGCCGGACGTCGTCCAGGCTCGATAACGTGCCTTGCTGATCGCCTCCGATCCACACACTACCCGCTGCCAGTGCGTCCAGTAGCCAGCCCAACCCTCCCGATACTCGTCTCGCCCGGCGGCGAGCCCGCTTCCAATCCCGTTCGAGCCGCGTTTGCACGGTGAGGTTCAGCCTCTTTCCCCAGCGCCTGAAATCCGCCATTTCTTCATACCGCCCCAATAAGGCCTGAACCTGTTTGATCCGTTTCAGCACATCCTGTTCGGTCGCCGCTCGCCCCGGCAGCCATTCCGTCTGATAGCGGATCGTCTTCAGCGCGAGGCGGAGAGCATGGAGACGTGTTCGACGCGGCTTCTCCATCGCCTTCTCAATCAAGCGCGAGAGGAGGCGCTCATGCTCGTGCCTCAACACTTCCAGGCGGGGTGTCAGAGAAAAGCCCTGGGGAGCAAGCATCGGCAGCGCCTGTTTCCAGACAGCCTGCTCAATCTTGCGATAGGTCTGTGTGCGATTCAGCTTGTGTTCCCGCTCGGCGATCCAGGCCTCGACGGCCGTGATGTCCGACTCGGGCGCTTCAATCTTCATTAGATATTGCCGGAAGACTTGCAACGCCCGCAGCTTGCTCAAGCGGCTCACGGTCCGGGCCATCACAGCGGCACGGTCACGGTTATCACAGAGCTCCAGCAATGCTTGAAGTCTTCGGCAATGGGTGCGAATCGAGTGGATGGTCTCCGCAGATCCCTCGCCTGCCATCGCGTGGCGTATCAAACGAAGCACCGTGGATTGATAGGCGGCAGCCGCCTGAACGACATCTTGCTCGAGACCGGGTGGTGCTGTATGAATAGGGGAACGAGGCCTTCTCATGGCAGCCTCAAAGTGGACATGAGAGAGGCCGGCTGCGGAGCCGCGGCAAGACTTCGAGTCATGATTGAACTCGCGATCGACATCTGACCACCGACTTTTTTCCTGCCGGAGGGCACCCGATGGACTGCCTCTTTTTTCGACATGGTATCGCGATCGAGCGTCAGGAGTGGAGCGGGCAGGAACAGGACCGTCCACTGACCGACAAAGGCGTAGCGCGAACACGGGAATCCGGCAAGGGACTGCTCAATCTGCGCATCAGGCCGACCCATATCCTTTCAAGCCCCCTGGCTCGTGCGCACGAAACCGCCGCCATTCTTCAATCCTTGATTCGTTCCAAGCCGAAGATCCGTATCTGTGCCGAACTCAATCCAACAGCGCATCCGCGCACCCTGTTTTTGCTGCTGGATGCCTTGCCATCGGACGCCGTCGCGCTGTGTATCGGCCATGAACCTCACTTGAGCTTGGCAGCGGGAATCCTGCTCACGGGAAAACCCTGCAGCGGCCTGTCGCTCAAAAAAGCAGGAGCCTGCCTCATCCACCTCGAAGAGTCCGTGAAGCCGGCGGCAGGACGACTCGAATGGTGGCTGACGGCGGCACAACTGCGTGCTCTCGCATGATCGCCGGCCGTATCACGAGCCAATCGAACATCTCACGAATGCCGTCCGCGCAAGGCGACACGTCATCAGCCGGGTCACGCTCATCGATCCTGCACATGGAAACAAGCAGGGCGTCGCGCATCAGTCCCGCACTTCGTCTTCCTGGCTTGCCGCGACGAACTGCACCGGCCGCTTGAACACCTTCTCGAACAAATCGCTGCGACCGCGCGCCGCCCAGATTTCCAGTTCGGCATCACCCGATACGTCCACCGTGATGGTGACGGTCTTGCCGAGTTTGACCTCGACGTTCCGCACGACCGAAAACTGGCTTCGATCCAATCCGTCGGCAATACGGAGCAGGGCCGACAGCACGTTGATGATGCGTTGGTTCCCTTGCGGTAAGGCGGTGAACTCGCTGTGCTTGCGCGTCGGCACCGAGCGGCGGTGATACCGCGCGACATTCGCCACCAGATCGATTTCCTCGGCGGTGAATCCGGAGAGATCGCTGTTCTTGATCAGGTAGTAGGCATGTTTGTGATGCTGGCGTGAATTGATCAAATATCCGATGTCGTGGAGGATGGCCGCAAACTCCAACCATTCACGCTCCCGCTGCCCGAATCCGTGCAACGACGTGGTTTGATCGAACAGCCGCAAGGCGAGTCCGGCGACATGGAGGGCATGCGTCTCGGAGACATGACAGCGGCGAGCCAGGGCCAGGATGTTCCGCTTCCGGACATCGGGAATATCCCGTTCCGCCTGAATGCCTTCGTGGTGCCGCTGAATAAAGTCGTAGATGATTCCTTCCCGGATCGCCTTGTCACAAATCGTAAGTTCATGCTTCTGCAACAGGTCGAGCAGAATTCTAAACACCATCGTCGCAGGAAGCAGCGTATCCACCCGCTTGGGATCGAGACCCGGCATGGCCAGCCGGGTCTTCAGCGTGGCGTCGGCCAGACGTTTTTCCACGGCGCCGATTTCCTTCGCCGTGATCTTCGTGAGATTCAACTGCTGGAGCGGGCGGCCCGTGCGCTGCAGGTAAATGACTTCGGCCAGATTGCCCGCCATCCCGGAGGTGGCGATGATCTGCTCCACGCGCTTCGTCTTATACGCACCGAGCGCCTGCTTGAGTTGGCCGGTCACGGCCTCTTCCAATGCATGCAGCATCGCCTTGGAGGGTGGCGTCTTGGTTAGGTACAGATCTTTCAGCCGAATGGCTCCCAACTTGAGGCTGCGAGCCTGATAAATCGTCTCCCGGTTCCCGACGATGACCTCCACCGAACCGCCTCCGATATCGATCACGAGGGTCGGCGGCTCAGGGAGAGCGACGCTGTTTTGCACGCCGAGAAAGATCAACCGCGCTTCTTCTGCGCCCGTGATGACCCGGACCGTCAAGCCGGTTTGTTGCGCGACATGATCCAGAAATTCCCCGCCGTTTCGCGCCTCCCGGACCGCGCTGGTCGCCACGCCTTCGATCCGCTCGTAGCCCTTGTTCCTCGCCAGCGTGACCAGGTTCCGGATGACTTCGAGGCCGCGCATCATCGCCTGGTCGGAGAGGCGGCGTGACGTGAACACCCCGTCACCGAGACGGGTCATGTCTTTGAAGCGGTCGAGGATCTTATAGGTGTAGTCCGGCTGCACTTCCGCCAGGACCATATGAATGGAATTGGTGCCGATATCGAGGACGGCCAGTTTGGGCATCTACACGCTCGCAGAGGGGGCTACGTGCCGGATGTTCTTGCCTTCAACCATGTAGACGACCAGTTCCGCAATATTGGTGGCATGGTCGGCGATCCGTTCGAGCGACTTCGCCACAAAGGTGAGCCGGATCGCGCGGGTAATGGTCCGCGTATCTTCCAGCATAAAGGAGAGCAGTTCTCGAAACAACTGCTCGTTCACCTCATCGACAAAGTCGTCGTCGGCGCACACTTTCCGCGCCAGCACCGGATCTGAATTCACGAAGGCATCCAGACAGTCCTTGACCATGCGCATCGTCCAATTGGCCATGCGCGGGATGTCGATATAGGGCTTCAGCTGCGGCTCGCCGTTCAGCTCCAGGGCTCGCTGCGCGATGTTGTCGGCCAGATCGCCCATCCGTTCCAGTTCAGACGAAATCTTCATCCCCGTCGTCACGAATCGCAGATCGCGAGCCGTCGGCTGTTGCAGGGCCAGCAACTGGATGCAGAGCTCGTCGATCTCGACATCCAACGCGTTGACATCGTGGTCCTGCTTGATGACGTCGACCGCCAGATCGGAATCCCGATCCACCAGCGCCTGGAGGGCCAGCTGAATCTGCGATTCGACGAGCCCCCCCATGCGGAGCAATGTCTGCTTGAGATGCGCGAGGTCTTGATCGAAATGTCGTTGCATGGTCGGGCTCCTTCTCTAGCAGGCGTTCGTCGTTCGTGAAGCGTCGTTCGTCTCTCGTCCGCAGAGAAGAGCTTATGGCATAGAGCTTATAGCGTATGGCCAGAAATCGAGAGTTGGCGTCTCTACTCTCAGCCGTACGCCACGAGCCATACGCTCTGACCCCGACGAGATACGTTTCACGATTCACGCTTCACGGATCCGGAAGTGACGAGAGAGCACAGCCGCGTTCGTTTTCAACATCCTGACAGGTTACCCAAACCGGCCGGTGATGTAGTCTTCCGTTCGTTTATCGTGCGGGGTCGTAAAAATCGTCTTGGTATCGCCGAACTCTACCAATTCGCCCATCAGAAAAAAACCGCATTGATCCGACACGCGCGCGGCCTGCTGCATGTTGTGCGTCACGATTACCACGGTGTAGGTATCCTTCAAGGTATAGATGAGTTCTTCGATCTTGCCGGTCGCGATGGGATCCAGGGCCGAACAGGGCTCATCCATCAGGATGACGTCGGGCTGGACCGCCAGCGCGCGCGCAATGCACAACCGCTGTTGTTGTCCGCCGGACAATCCCAGGGCACTTTGCATCAACCGGTCCTTCACCTCATCCCAGAGTCCGGCGCCCTGCAGACTATGCTGCACGAGTTCATCCAGGGACCGTTTATCCTTGGTGCCGTGCAGACGCGGCCCGTATGCAACATTGTCGTAGATCGATTTGGGAAACGGGTTCGATTTCTGAAAGACCATCCCCACACGCTTCCTGAGATCGGTGACGTCGATGGCGGGGTCGTAGATGTCGACACCGTCCAGTTCCACACGCCCCACCGCACGCGCACCTTCCACCAGGTCGTTCATGCGATTCAGACATCGCAGCAACGTGGATTTTCCGCACCCCGACGGGCCGATAAAGGAGGTGACCGAATGGGTCCGCACCGTCAGTGAAACCCGAAACAAGGCCTGTCGTTGGCCATAATAGAAGTCGAGATTACGGACCAGCACTTTTGCATCGACGGAAGTTCCATGCGCCTCATGGGGACGAGCGAGACGCGGTTGGGGAACGGTCGGACGCAGTGACAGTGCCGGCGCCGTCGGCGACAGACTACGAGTCTGGATATCCATGCGCAATCCTTTCTGCGATCACACGGCCGATGCGGTAAATCGTCGCCGTAAACGGTTGCGTAGCCGCACGGCCGCCCAATTCAGCAACACGACCACCAGGATCAGAATCAGCGTGGTCATATACACCATCGGCTTCGCCGCCTCGACGTTCGGGGACTGAAACCCGACGTCGTAAATATGGAATCCCAAGTGCATGAACTTTCGATCGAGATGCAGAAAGGGTAGGTATTCGTCCAGCGGGAGGGCAGGGGCCAATTTCACCACCCCGGTCAGCATCAACGGCGCCACTTCCCCGGCGGCCCTCGCCATGGCCAGGATCAGCCCCGTCAAAATTCCCGGTAACGCGCAGGGGAGGATCACATGCCGGAGCGTTTCGAATTTGGTCGCACCCAGTCCGAGCGACCCTTCGCGAAAATCGCGCGGGACCGCAGACAGGCCTTCCTCCGTGGCGACGATCACGACCGGGACGGTGAGCAGCGCCAGGGTCAACGAAGCCCACAGGATGCCGCCCGTGCCGAAGGTGGGATTCGGGAGCGCCTCGGGAAACAACCATTGATCGATCGTGCCACCCAGCGCATAGACAAAAAAGGCGAGGCCGAACACCCCGAAGACAATGGACGGCACACCGGCCAGATTATTGACCGCGATCCGCACCAACCGGACCAAGGGGCCCTGAGTGGCATATTCCCGCAAATAGACGGCGGCCATCACACCGAACGGCATCACCGCCAGGGTCATCAAAAAGACCATCAGGACCGTGCCGAAGATGGCCGGGAAGATGCCGCCTTCCGTGTTCGCTTCACGGGGTTCGCTCGAAACAAACAGCCACAGATTCTGGACATAGGCCAGGAGCTTCTCAACCCAGTGCATTCCGTTCGGACGACTGACGGCCAACACCTGATCGAGAGAGAGCCGCACCGACCGGCCGGTGGAGAGTGTCAAGAACAAGACCTCCTGCCCGGCCTCCTTGTGTAGCCGCTCCAGCGCCTCCGTCTTGGCGAGATAGTCTCGTTCCAACGCGGTCATCTGATCGAGGAGGCGTTGGTCTTTTTCGGCATCGGCGGGGGCGAGTCGACCGCTCAGCGTCAACGCATGTCTGGCAAGCCTGGCCTTCTCAATCCGATAGTTGATGGATCCGATTTCTTCTCGCTCCAGATGCTCGATCCGCCGACGTAACTGATTGGCCCGCTCCACCAGCGTTTTCACCGTCGTCCATGAACTCCCGCTTGCACTTCCTGTCGCTGCCCCCTCCACGCCGACCATGATCCGACCGAAGGCAGGCCCCCACTCACGCCGCTCGACCACCGTGAGATCCTCGGGACGCGCGCTCGACACCATATCCGAGGCATCGATCCAACGATATTCGGACCCGAACACATCCCGATTGCCGACGCGATACCGAAACCGGCGCTGTCCGGCCGGCGAGTCCGGCGTGACCGAATTGGGAATGACTTCTTCTCCCACCACCTGACCGATCACCGTCTCCTGCGTCCTCAGCGTCGTCTCCTGCAAGGCACCGGGCCAGAATTGTCCCAGGCCGTTGATCATAATCAGTCCCAGCATGCCGGCCACCATCAACAGGCTGAGCGCCACACCGGAGGCCGTCATCCAGACGAACAGTTCCCCGCCGCGCCAGAAGTCCTTCATGAGCGTCGACCGTTCACCCATGGCTGTACTTATCCCGGAGCCGCTGACGAATGAGTTCCGCTAACGAGTTGATGACAAATGTGACGAGGAACAACAGCAAGGCGGCCAGGAACAACACCCGATAGAGACTGCCGCCATGCGGGGCTTCCGGAATTTCCACGGCGATATTGGCCGACAGCGTCCGAAAGCCGTTCGCCCAATTCCAATCCAGAATGGGAGTATTTCCCGTGGCCATCAGGACGATCATGGTTTCCCCGATCGCGCGCCCGAACCCGATCATCACGGCGGAAAAGATTCCTGGGCTGGCGGACAGCAACACCAGATGCAGAACGGTTTGCCAACGAGTCGCTCCCAACGCGAGCGAGCCGGCGATTTGGATCTTCGGCACATTGGAGAGCGCCTCTTCGGCAATGCTGTAGATCACCGGGACGATGGCAAATCCCATCACCATACCGACGATCAGGGCGTTGCGCTGATCGTATTGAATGCCGAGCCGGCTTGAGAGCCAGGCTTTCACGTTCCCGTCGAACCACCAGCTTTCGATGAACGAATTGGCCCAGAGGCACCCGGCGATTCCCAGTCCCAGAATAGGGATCAACAGCAAGGCTTCCTGACCGTGCGGGAGGTGTCGTTTCACGGATAACGGACAGAGGTACCAGGCGAACGAGGCCACGACAACCAGCAGAGGCAACACCAGCGCCATACCGGCCACCGCCGGGAGCATTCGTTCAAGGAGGGGGGCCAGCCAGAGTCCGGCAAGGAAACCGAGCACCACGGTCGGCAAGGCCGCCATGACTTCAATAACAGGTTTAATTTTTGCGCGCAGGTCCTGATGCATGAACTGCGAGGTGCACATCGCCGCCAGAATGGCAATCGGCACCGCGAGAAACAGGGCGTACATCGTCCCTTTGAGAGTTCCGAATGCCAGCGGAAGCAGACCGAGCTTCGGCTCAACATCATCCGACCCTGAGGAGGATTGCCACACATGTGCCGGCTGATCGTACCCCTCGTACCAGACCTTGCCGAACAATGTTTCGAGCGTCACTTCAGGATAGGCATTCTGCACCTGGTACAGAGACAGTTGCCCGGCCCCGTCCAACGCGATCAACCCGTCGCCTTTCGGCGCGAACGCCACGGCGCGGATCGGAAACGCGCTGTTGGCCAGCCGCAACAACGTTTGAGAAGAGGTCGCATGGTGCAGGAACAGATTGCCCTTCGCATCTCCGGTCACAAACCCCTTGACCCGTTGAGACGGAGCAAATGCGGTGACCGGCGCATTGTGAGCGCGGAGGGTATGGATTCGGGTCAGAGTCCAACCGGACGGGGCATTGGCGCGTCGCACAAGTCCCCAGGTCGAAACCGCACCGTCCTCAGACATGACCACCAGGCTACGATCGCCACTCAGGAACCCCAACGTCGTGACGGCTGTCGAAGGTGCAGCGACAGTATAGGCAGCCCTCATCTCCGGCGACTCCGTCTCGGACAAGGCGACATGCACCACCTGTCCGTCCGCGGTTCCCACATACAGATTTTCAAGCAACGCATCCAGGGCGAGGGCCGTCACCGCACCTCTCGGTTGCGGCAGTTCCGTGATGATGGGATGTTGACCCGCCACGTCATCCGCCGCTATGCGCACGACGAGCAGCCGGCCGCCTTTCGACACGAGGGCCAGCAGACTTTCGTGATCATTGGCCCGGTAGGCCAGCCGGACGATGGGGCTCTTCGTCAGTGGAATAGGTTGACCGGCGCGAATATGCGGGCGCTTGCGTCGCTCGCCTCGATCGGTAAATTCCGTCGTGGTGCCGACTTTCAAGAACAGGACTTCGCCGTCGGCTGTGCCCACGGCCATCCGTGGAGCATTGCCGCCACCGGACGCCATCGCCGTGATCCGGCGGGCCTTCACCTGCGCCGGCATGTCCAACGGGATGGGTTGGCCCGATGCCAGGTCGAAGAACTGGATGGCTCCGGATGTAAACACCTGCGCGATCTCACGATGTTCATCGACCGCCACCTGAGCCGGGCCTTCATCCACAAGCAGGGCAGGCACGCTCAGGCGTTGAGTCAACTTCGCGCTCGGCGCGGTGAACAACGGGGTGACTTCGCGAAACAGAAAGAAGAAGATCCCGAGAATGCTGACGATGGTCGCGAGCCCACCGACGGTAATAATGGCTCGGGCGAGCCGATCGAGCAATGTTCGGAGATGCACAGGCCTCGGCATCAGTCGGAATCGCTCCGTGATCATTACCGGATCTGGCTCAGCTGCTTCTCAGCCAAGGTGGCATCGACCGGGAAGTAGCCATCCCTCAGCACGTCGGATTGCCCCTCCCTGCTGTATACGTAGGCAAGAAACTCTTTCACGATGGGGGAGAGTGGTTTTCCCGGAGCCTGATTCACATAGATGTACAAGTATCGCCAGAGCGGATACGTGCCGTTCCTCGTGTTCGCCTGGGTGGGTTCGATGAACGGTTGGCCGGCCTTCGCCGCCAACGGAAGCATTTTCACTCCGGACGTGCTATAGCCGATCCCGCTGTACCCGATGCCGTATCGATCTTCGCTGATCCCTTGCACCACCGAGGCAGAGCCCGGCTGTTCCTTCACTTGATCCTTGAAGTCGCCATTCTTGAGGGCGTGCTCCTTGAAGAATCCGTATGTGCCGGAAGCTGAATTGCGGCCGTAGAGACTGACAGGCGCAGCGGCCCAGTCGCCGGTCAAGCCGAGTTGTCCCCACTTGTTCAGGTCGACGGCATGGCCCTGCCTCCGGGACTTGGAAAACAGCGCATCCGCCTCCGCGACCGTGAGCCCCTTGATCGGATTGTCCTTATTGACGAAAAGCGCCAAGGCATCCACCGCGACAGGGTAGGCAGTCGGCGGGTACCCGAACTTCGTTTCGAATGCATCGATCTCGCTCGACTTCATCGTCCGCGACATGGGACCGAGTTGAGCCGTATTTTCAATGAGCGCAGGCGGTGCCGTGCTGGACCCCTTGCCCTCGACTTGAATTTTCACATTGGGATATTGCTTCCGGAATCCTTCGGCCCACAGCGTGATCAGGTTGTTCAGGGTATCGGAACCGATGCTGTTGATCGTTCCGGAGACGCCACTGACCTTCTGATACGGTCGTAAGGACGTGTCCGCTCCCGCTGCCTGCCTTACGCAGGTCGACGGCATTACAATCAGAGCGTACAGCAGCGAGAACACCAGGATGGTCGTCCTCGGATGCCCGTTTTCCAATTCGTGCCCGGCATTCGACTCATGACGCATGTCAGACTCCTTCTTTTCCTGCAATGCAATGTAGGGAAGAGAGATTTCAGGATGATCGACACCGCATTAAGATCCGGTTAACTCTGATGACGGAAGACACAGCATGCTGCTTCAGATTGTTGCGCTGGATCCGTGCCGGTCCCGACAAGTCGCACGCGCTTCGGACTCATTCGCGGGCACGCAGGGGATGCGAAACTAGGCCGTGATCGGCACCTGAATCGGCGGTTGCCGCATCCCTCGCATGAGAGCGCTCAGATGGGCGGACTGCATCCCACGAGGCCCTTCTGATGAACCCATCGGAGCAGCTTCAATCGGGTGTTGATGCCCAGCTTCTGGAACAGATTGGTCAAATGATGGCGGACGGTGATGGTAGAGATGTGGAGGCGGTCGGCAATGTCTTTGTTGGACAGGCCTTGTCCGACCAACAGGGCGATCTCCTGTTCGCGTTCGCTCACTGGACACATCCTTCCTGCCTGTGTCTACCGACTACTGCCTCGTTACGCATAGGATGAAGCCGAACGGCGATTGAGGCCATCTTGCCTCGTGGCTGCGGATTGTGAGAGCGTCAACCGTTCGGCCTCCAGCCAATCCTGGCGATCGTGTCCATCCTGCCGTCCCCGGCGCTGATACAGCTCATAGGCCAGTTTCTCAATACGTATCCTGATCTCCTCGGCCTCCGCCGCTGCCCTGCCGGCGGCTGATTTGGGTCGCCGGACACGGACCGGCCGTGGTCGATCAGACGTCTTCTCGACCGCCTTGGATGGGCTACCTTTCTGCTTATTGTCTGCGCTTGACTTGATCCGTCGTTGTGCCATCGCTGAATCTCCTGGTTGCATCGAACTGAACCTTCCCCCTTCCGACAGAGACGCATCACGTGGACAATATGCACGACAAGGGGTTGTCGAGATTCTCCCGGAACCGTTCCGCGATACGGATGGTGAGGACGCGGAGTCGCTGGCCGTTCGGGGGCGCCTATGGGCAAGAGCCTCACCCAGGACTCTGTGTTGCAGTCAGGCCGGTCCTCTGGCTGTCCTTACAGGGGATCGGCTCGCGCGGACTCGTTGTCTTGCGCAAGGTCAGAAGACGCGCCTGATCCGGCGCTCACGAGGTGAATCGTCATGAACGGACCCAAGACCGTAAGGGTGAGGTTGGCGCTGCCTTGCTCCGAGGGCAGGGGCGTACGACTATTGCTCCATGAAAACATCTCGCTCTCCTCCATGTTGGGAGGCCAGCATAGGGGCGTGACATTTCATGAGAGTCACCGTTTCTTTAACATTCGGTTAAGCCGGACCATTCCTGGATTATTTTGAGTCAGCCGTATGCGCTGCGGCGAACGTCGCCCGGGCTGTGGCTGTCGAAGTAACCTCTTCACAATGCGGCCTTGAGGAAGACGAAACAGGTCAACTGTAGGGTCCGTTGCGATGGGTTCTACGATCGTCCAAATCATCGAAGACGAGCCGCTCCACGCCGATCTGTTGAACCGCGCCTTGCGCCAGGCTCAATTCGCGACGACGCTTGCCGCGGATGGTGAGAGTGGATGGCGTGACGCGCAGCGACTACTGCCTTCGTTGATTCTGCTCGATCTCATGCTGCCGGGTCTGAGCGGCCATGAGGTCTGTCGCTTGGTGCGACGCACACCGTCCACACGCCATATTCCGATCATCATGCTGACGGCCGTTGGAGCAGAAGCAGACCGTATTGCCGGCCTTGAAATGGGAGCAGACGACTACGTGGTGAAGCCGTTCAGCCCGCGGGAAGTCGTGTCCCGCGTTCAGGCCGTGCTGCGCAGAGTCCATGAGACACGTCGTGAGGATCCTGTTCTGTTTTCCGATACCTCCATCACCATGGAGGGGCCGTACTTCGTCCTGTCCTTGCAGGAACGGCACATCACCGTCTCGAACACAGAACTGAGGCTGCTTCAGTATCTGCTGACCCGGGATGGGGAATTAGTGCGCGGCGATGAATTGTTGAATCTTCCAGGCGAGGAGCTCGGGAGCACGAACAGAGAAGAACTTGAGCACCGCGTGCGCTTTCTTCGACGAAAGCTGGAGAACAGCGGGACGGGATCGATTGAGATATTGCCGGGGTCTCGCTATCGCTTCCTGGCACATCCGAAGCCGACCTGACACATCCAGCCGGAATACCGCCGCATCCGGGAAGCTCGGGCGCTCAACCGCTACAACCCGCGAAAACACCCTTCCTGCCTGCCTATCCTGCCGCGATCACGGGTACCTCCGATACCCGTCAGGCAAGGATCAGCCGACGCAGGCTAAGACCCGCGCCTTCGACGATATCCGTTCGATCTCGTACTCGAAACCTCGTCGAAGCAGGATGATCTCTCCGCGCCGGCTCAGCTCGTCGACGGTCTTAAAAACCTGGTTCCAACTGAGCTCCGGCAGCAGGGTCACGACCTGTTCAAGCGTCAGTGACTTTCGCAGGTATAAAAGATCGAGAATCAGACCTTCGCTGGTGGGGGAAATGGCTGGATGCACCATGGCGCGCCTCCTGGTTGGATTGATTCACTCACCCGAATCGCAGACTCGGGCAACCGTGGATCGAACGAGCAGAGACAGGAATCAGTATGAGGACATCGTGTATCTCTGAAATCAACCTCACTTCAATTCTCCGTTAACTCGCTTGTGGGATCACCTCACCGCTAAATCTCTTCGCGGCCGCAGAAAGATCCTCTCGCGGTTCCGTCGCCCTGCGCCGGGGAACAACGCACCGCCACCACTCGAATCGCCCCGAGCGCCAGGAGAATGGCTCCGAGCGAGAGCAGCTTCCTGTAGTCCGCATCCTTGAACCAGAGAGAAATGATTTCCGTCAGCATGACCACGAGAATCGTATCGACGATGAAGGTGACTTTAACGCGGCCTTCTGAAAAATAGGTCAGCGTGGTCTTGAACACTTCCACCACCGCGAGAAGGATCAGCGTATCGACGATGATCTGGCGCAGCCCGATTTCAACCGGCACATCGAACAACAGCCGGATATCCAGGAAGGTCTTGATCACCCCGCCGGTCAGGGCGATGAGGATCGTCAGAATGAGCAGGCTGAGGACTGCCTTGATTCCTTTCATCCAGAGTTCGGTGAGATCGGTGTCGATGGCACGCCCAATGAAATCCGAAAGGCGATGGACTCGAGGATCTGAATTCATGAACGTCATTCGCAGAAACTCCTTGTTGTGAGGATACGCTTCATACCGGACACGATGCGCTATTAGTCATATTTGATCATGATGGACCACAGGCCAATAAAAAGCCCGACGAGTACGAGCATGGCGAGGTGAAACGCGTCGTTTGAGGACGATGACATCAAGAAGTCGGCAGCGAGCATTAGCAACCCTCCTGGTTAGGAATAAGCATGGTACCCATCGAAGCCCCCACTCTCGATCGACTATATCGAGGCGCTGTTCCGGGAAGATCACTGCTTGGTTACGGCATTGTTACTTCCGGCAAAGCCTGAGGTTCTGAGCTATCGGAACAACATCGAACGCCCAACCTCATGACGGTGTTCGGTTCGCACCCTGTCCGCAGGAGGATCAAGAGTTAACAAGGAGTTAACATCTCGCTAATAGGCCAGCAACTCCCTTCCCGTATCCTGGCGACAATGAAAGACCACATCTGTTTCCTACTCGTGATTAGAACAACTCAGTCTGGGCATTCATCACTTTTCTACGGAGGCGCTATATGACACGACAGCAGCAGACAGGTTCCAGCCATCACCGTGGCGCTCGTTCAGTTTTTACCGCGCTGGCCACCGCCGCCGCGCTGTCCTTATTCGCTGGTTATGCCGGAGCGGAGCATGCGGGTCTTAGCGGTGCTGGAGGGCCGACGGTCGATCCCGCAATTGAACCCTACACCAATCATAATGGGTTACATGGCAAGCTGAGTATTGCCGGATCGGACACCATGAGACCGTTGATCTCGAAGTTGGCGGCGCAATTCTTGAGCCTCCACCCAGGGGCGCAGATCGCGGTGGAAGGCACGGGATCGACTGCGGCTATCCGGGAATTCTTGTTGGGCCTGTCGTACCAACGCCGCGGGGACAAAGTGCAAAGTCGAGGAACGGCGGGATCCAACACGGTGGAGTTGCTCGCGTCGTCTCGGCAACTGACCGAAGATGAACAGAAGGGATTTGAATCCAACTATGGCTATCAGGCGCTCGAAGTGCCGATCGCGATGGATGCCGTCGCCATCTATGTGCACAAAGACAACCCTATTCAACGGTTGACGTTGACGCAAATCGACGGAATCTTCGGAAAAGATCACAAGCGGGGACAGGCCGCGATTAACAATTGGAGCCAGGTCGGATTGTTGGATGCACCACTGGCGCAACAACCTATTCATCCATACGGCCGTGACAAGCGATCCGGTACCAGAGAATTCTTCAAGCATGTCGCCCTTAAGGATGGAGACCTGATCGACACGGTTATGGAACAACCGGGGTCCGCTTCCGAAATCATTGCGATTGCCCAAGATTCTTTGGCGGTAGGATATGCAGGGGCCGGATTCAGCATTTCCGATGTCCGTCAAGTGCCGATCGCCACGCAGCCGGATCAGACGGCATATTTGCCTTCAGTGGATACGGTCACTTCCGGCACCTATCCATTGGGTCGTTCCCTCTATCTCTACGTGAAGAAGAATCCCAAGGAAAAATTGGACCCGTTTGTGGCGGAGTTTCTCTCATTTGTGAACAGCCGGCAGGGACAAGAGACGGTGGCACGGGCAAGTTTCTATCCGTTGACTCGCGCTCAAGTCGCAAAAAACCTGCAGGATTTGGGTCTTCTGAAAGGGGCGATGGTCGGCACACCTGCTAAGAACGAGCTGCAAGTCGCCGAGCAGATGACCCGCTAAAGGCGTTTGCCAAGCCCCTTGCTGGCCACCCATACCGAGGAGCGTCCTTCGAAAGAAAGGACGCTCCTCTTTTTTGCTCAGGTCTGCTAGCATGGACTGCCTCTGTTCGCGAGGAAGACTTTCGTATGAACCTATTATCGCCCCTCGTTGCATGAGGCATTCGGCGGAGGTGAATCGATGAAAAGCGCACTTGTCCGGACTCTGCTCTGTTCCACGGCGATCGTAGTGACCCTTCAGATCGGCTGCAGCAGCCCACCGCCGCCGCGAACGTCCTATCAAGACCCTATTACATCGATCCGCCTCTACGTCGATGAGCGTGCCGACGCCGGACACAGCCATCCTGGCCAGGTCACGGCTGACCAAATGGCTAGAGTTCTGCACGGGATCCGGGTCGTACCTCGGACGGGATTCATCGGCTCGCTGATCACCGGGCAAACGCAGACGAACCCGGCTTTTTCATCCAGTGAAATCCAAATCCTCGCACCCAGATTGAGTCGTGCCCTGTCGGAAGCCACCCCCCAAGAGCTGGTCACATTTTACCGTCGTTTCTCCGACGCGAGCGTCGGCCTGGCGATCACCTCCGGCGGCATGTTTGTCCAAGACAGTCATCTGTTTGTGGTGCTGGCCAACAACCGGACACTACCGACCGACGGCATGAATCAAAACATGGTCACCGATTTCGATCCGATCGATAGTCCCCTCGTTCCCATTTCCCGGACAAGCTTTCGTGTGGAATTCGTCCCTTCGACAGCTCTAGTCCCTGAAGATCAACGTCCGTCCTGGCCCTACATCGACGAAGGACGAATCTTGGCGATCGATCTGCAGCAACTCGACCGCGACAAGAAGTCTGCGCCACCGGCTGCTAAACCCTAGCCCGGACTATTCATGAATGCCTGCTCCGTCGTCCGATCCTCTCGCCCGGCGTGGCTGTTCTCGTTCGGTCTCCTCGACGGACTTGCAAGTAGGCCTACGTCGACCTCGCTTGCGAGAAGCCCCGGCGGACTTCGGTCTCAAACACCTCGTGACGGCATTCATGAATAATCCGGACTAGGGATAGGCTTTTTTAGTCAGCAGTTCGGAAGGACGGGATTCGTCACTCACTGGCCTTTGAACGAGCAACGGGCAGTCGACTGACGAGCTCTCTTGTTGAGCACCCCGCTGTGACGTCTGGTTTACCCGTTAGCAGGATGCGGAAAAAGTCCGCCAGCGGCGTTCTCGCGGCGTTCAGAGGCTCACCGTACGGCGCGAGTACGATTCACCTCTTCGCGTGCTGCGGCCTTGCTGGACGGCCTTTTTGCGCATCCTGCAGGTTAGTGCCATACCGACACGGCGCATGAGTGGCTCGTAGGGTATTGCGCAACAATCGAGTTTTTCCGCAGCCCGTTAGACGTTCACGCCTCAATCACCGGAACAGAGCCGCCATGGCACCCCCTAACCCGCATTATTCATGAGCACTTCTGCTGCAATCGCCGATTCACTGCTGCGACGGGCCTTCGGCCGGCGGGCTCGCCCCTCGGCCCCTCAACGTACTGCACGAGTACGCTTCGGGGCCTCCCGGCTCCGCGCGCCGGTCTCGCAACGTGACTCGGCGATTTCACGACGAACCGTCATGAATAATGCGGGCTAAGCGCGCCGAGGCGTGGCTTACACTGGAAGAATCAGCGCCTCTTCCGTGCGACGTGTTCGCGACGGATGGCGAAGGGCCACAGCAAGTACTACCGTTGGATCACAGAGAGCGGGAAAGAAGGCAACGATAGGGGGGATATCTGTTCCGAAGCGTGCGACGAGCCTCGGGATTAGAAGGCATCAGGAAGTCCGGAGTGTATTCTCCGGACTCCCTTTATCTAACAGCACGACTCGGTTAGTTCCAGAACCATTGCGCCTGGAATCGTAATTGGGAGTCGTCGAAGTCAGACTGTGCCCGATTGGCAACCAAGGTGCTGTTCAGACCATCCTTAAACACCCAGTCTGCCGTAAGACGGAAGTGGGTGTCGGGTTCCCACACCAAACCGAGGTTCCAAGTCCTGGATTGTCCATCCGGTGCTCCGTTCAATGACTTGAACCCGCCATAGTACTCACCGTAGCGAACATAGGGGGTTAACATGCCGACATCGGAATAGCGCCAAGTGTAATACCCTTGGACATATCCCCCGACAAGGCTGCTTTCTTCTATAAAATTCGTCTGGGAGTTTCGTTTGGGACCGCGACCGACGGTAAATTCCGCCAAGAGTCCCCAAGGTTGCGGTGGGGTCCACACGTAGGCGGTGACACGTTGATCTTTGATATCGCAGCCACCTTCCGAGGTCAGCGGACTGATACATCTGGCCGCACTCGAGACATTCGGCTGGCTCGCTCCCTGCACGGCAAACACTCCGTGGAAGCCGAGAACGCCGGCTTCGAGCAGTCGTCCGTTTCGGAACTGGAACGGATAGGCGAGCTTGGCTCCGATATGTTTATCGTGGTTTAACTCCAATCGATTTCTGGTTTGACCATTGTAGACCATGACGCCGAAGACACCGTAGTCGCCCGGTCCATTATGGTAGGCCGCGAGCTGTGCAAACCGCTCCTGCGCGATTTTCGGGCTCCAGTAATAGGCCACACCCAGATCTCGTTCTCCCGGTGCACCGCTTTGCACCGATTCGTGCCGATCCATTTCCTGACGGTTGGTGCTCGATCGGTAGGTATCGAAGGAGTTGGGGACACGATGGAGCCCCCATCGAATCCGGTGCTCCTTGTCCTTAGTGATATAGAAGTCTGAGTAGGCGTCGATGATTTCTCTGTTCGATAGTTCCTGTTGTCCGCCCTCCAAAGCGAACTGGGTGAAAAACGCCACGCGTTCAGACACCTGACCTTGGAAGACCAGGCGAAGCCGTCGGGCATAGAATTCGTTCCCCTGTTGATCGCCGAAGCTATCGTTCAAGGGCAAATCAAACCGTCTATTCGTCGCGCCCATGTTGTATCTGAACTGCATATAACCGGTGACGCGAATGCGCTCGTACCAACGGGGATTACCCGCCATCTGCAATTCTGCCGACTGCTCAAAAATACGGCGTTCTTCTTCGGCCTTGAGGCGTATCCAGTCTTCCTGAGTAATCACACCCTTCTCGAGTAAGAGACTTTCGAGTGAGGTACTCTGGATCGAAAGGCGTTGCCCTGAGGTTTCCCGATCGACGTTGTTCGCAGTGGGTATGACTTGGGGCGCAACCTCCATGGAGGAGATCGCGTCACTCGATTGAACAGACCCCTGAGCGAACAACCGCGGCACAGGCTCCTTCGAACCGGCCGACACCTGCAGCGGCAGCAGCGCCAGAGCCCCGCCGATGCAGAGCGTCACCGCAGACCATTTCAGAACATAGAATCCACCGTACGTCATTCATCCCTCCTCATAGTGTGATGCTGTTACCCGTTCGGGCCATGACCTGTGCCCACAGTACAAATGATGAAGCCAAACGATTTCACGCCAGGAGTATCCCTCGGCTTCGTGACGTACCTGTCACCGACGTATTAAGACTCTGTAAACACAATGTGCGAATGTTCAGCGGCGAGAAAATTTACACACATGTAACAGGCTGATTACTCCGCAACAATCGCTTGCCCGTATGGTGCGACATCAGTGCATGGAGGGTTCATGAACACAGCCGGCATAAAGAAGCCTCTCCTTCTCGTAAGCGGCGACCATGTTTCGTCAGGCTCTCTAGCCAAACTGCTCGAGACCAACGGCTACGATATTCGCGTGGCGGCAACACTGACGTCCGCACTGAGCGAAATCCGGCGGCACTCCCCGGTGCTGATTCTTGTGGATCGACGAACCCTCGCCGAAGAAGCCGGACGCCGGGACCAGTTCCCTCTTGCCATCCCGATCATCGTCCTGCAGCCATTCGACAAGTCCTGCGGCGAGGATGAATGCCTCACCGAGCTGGACGCCGGATACGACCTTGTGTTCTGTTCCCCCCACTACCGTGAACTCCTCGCGCATATCCGGGCGATACTTCGTCGACACAACCTGCCATCGGCAGCTCCATCTGTTCTCCGCGTCGAAGGCCTCGCGATGGATACGGCCCGCCATGAAGTGACGGTCGGGGGGGTGCACGTCGAACTCACACCGAAAGAATTTCGCATCCTCCATCAATTTCTCCTCTCACCGGGAGTCGTGCTGTCGAGGCAAGATCTGCTCAATCGCGTCTGGGGGGAGGACTATGCCCTTGAAGAACATGCGTTGGATGTCCACATCCATTCGTTGCGCCAGAAAATCGAAGCAGACCCTTCCAGACCGATTTTCATCGTGACAATTCGCGGAGTCGGATACAAACTTCAGAGTCCCTGACCGTTTTCTTCCGGCTCTCTCTTTCCCGTACACCACTTATGTTGCCGCGGGCCGCTGCCAAGTTCACTCCGATGAGAGAGTGAACGGGTACAGGCAACATGTCCCCGAATGGGCAGAGGGGTGGCGAGTGCGTCGCCGGGGCAGGGGAGAAATCAGGCTATGTATGAGGAAATGGGAAGGGTCGGCCTGCTCAGACCTGACAGACCGTCGATGGACAGGCAGCGATGCGGTGGCGAGTTAAAACTCGTCCACCGACACCGGCTGCAACAGATCCCGTACCGAAAGAACCCCGACGATCGCGCCGCTCTTCAAGACACCCAGATGGCGGGTGTGGTGATGTTGCATGAGATCGGCCGCTTCCGTGATCGAACGCCGCTCATCCAAGCTGATGACGGGGCTGCTCATGATGGATTCCACGGGAACAAAATGCACCGGCCTGTTTTCACCCACGACTTTTCGCACGATATCGGACTCGGTCACGATGCCGACCACACGGTCGTTCTGCTCGATAAACACGCTGCCGACATGGCGCTCGTTCATCACTCTGGCTGCGTCCGCCGCCGAAGTGCCGGCCGGCACCGTCACCAGCTTCTTCGTCATGAGCTCACTGACTGTCACCATACTGTATCCTCCTTGTTGAATGTGTCTCATCGGCGGCTGTCTCTCACCTTGCCGATGCTCTAACAGGGAGCATAATCCTGCTACGTTCCAGGACGGTTAGGCGACCGTAAATTCTCTGTTACGAATGGGCTCGAAGTGGACTGCGAGGAGGACAGGCGCGGCACAGGCGAGGATCGCCCGTGCCGTACCCTGAGAGAAATGCCGGGGAACGACTACTCTTTCACTACGAAGTGGACACTGCGGTTCTTCTGCCAGCAGACCGGATTGTGCTGAAGACACAACGGCCGGTCTTTTCCGTAACTGGTCGTATCGACCTGGAGCTGACTCATGCCCAACGATTCGAGGTACCGTTTCACGGAGAGGGCTCGCCGTTCACCCAACACCAGATTGTATTCGGAAGTCCCGACTTCGTCGCAACGGCCTTCCAGCAACACTTTGGTCACCCGGTTGTCTTTCAACCGCTTGGCATTGGCTTCGACCGCCGTGAGCGCATCGTCCCGCAGGACGTATTGGTCAAAATCAAACAGCACATCGGGGAACGGAATGTTCTGCTCCCCGGTCGCATTTCGCGCGGCCATCTCCACCGATCGTAACGGCACCGGAGCCGGTTCCGGCGGGGCGGGGATTTCCTGTACCGGAGCCGCAGCCACACGCTCCTCCGCGCGGGGCTTCGGTGGAGTCGCCGTCACTCCGCCACTGGTTCCCGATTTGCTCGCGCAGCCGTCAAGAAACAGGGGGCCGGCGACGGCAAGCAATCCGAGCAGGACAAACGGGCGCAAACGTATCATGAAAACCTCCGGCGCTAGGTGAGTTCGTGGAGTGGACGAGGCACAGAATAATCAAATCGAACGAACAGGGCAAGTTACTTCTTCTCGGCACAGCGATCGTAGACGCGTCGCGAATCCGACAACGGCTCCCACCGTAGGATCTGCAGCGCGTCGTCCACGTAAGCCGGCGTGCGCATTCCGTTGAGCACGGAAGTCACCCCCGTTGTGCTGGCGAGAATCCACAGCGCCTTCTGCGACAAGGTGGCCTTCCGTCTCGGTTCGGGCAACAGTGGATCGATGGTTCGATGCAGCTCTTCCGCGCGCAGGCGGCTCCGCTCGCTGGCTTCCCGATGCAACGTGCGCAGGAGCGCGAGGAGTTCCGGGACGTACCGGTCACGCCAGGTTTCCCACTGCTCAGCAATGGTACCCGTAAACGCTTCGGAGAGCACGCGAAGCACCTGATTGACGTGGGGTGCAATCATCTGCGTTTCGATTTGCTCCCAATGTTCCAAGCCCTGCACCTGCGTGCGGATGCGGTTCAGTTCGTCGGCCCATCGAAAAAAGTCTGCGGGAAGCATGCCTTGGCCGCTGTGAGCCACTGCCGGCGCAAGATCCTTTCGATACGCTTCTTCCAGGAGGGCCACCTTCTGTCGTTGCGGCTCGAAGTCCGCCTCCGGCGCCGGCGCCGGCACATCGGCCAACCGCACCACGCCGCCGCGCTGGGCCGGCATCGCATTCAGCGGGCGATTCACGAGCACCGCGACACCTTCCCTCATGGCTTCAGCCAGCAAGGTGCTGCCGTTGTCCGGACCCGTATTCTTTATCAACGTCGCGCCGGACTCGTGCACATTCATCGGGCACTGCAAGACCGTGAAATGATGAGCGGCCGCTCCGACATTCTTCGCCGCCGCCTTCGCGGCTGCAATCATGCGAGACAGAGAAGTGGCGCCGGACTCGTCCGGAGATGCCGTGGACGTATTGGACGAGACGCCGTACCCGCGCAGCCGGCCTGCTTCGACCTGCCTTTCGCAATACTCGAATGCCAGTTGCAACCGCGCATAAAATTCATCGCGCAGCGTGGACAGTTCCCGTTGCTCACCGGCGCCGAGCCGGGTCGCGTGGGACAGGAAATACTCCGGGTTGTGGAGCAAACAGACATCCAACGTCGCCAATCCCAGTCGATCCAGCGACAGCGTCAATTGATCCGCTAGAAACTCTGGATGGATACAGTGCCAGATGTCGTCGCCGTACTTCACCATGTCCGGATAGGGCTTCCCGGCTTTTTCCCGCGTTTTGGCCTGGGCCAGATTCTGGCCTTGCACATAGCCGATCTTCGACACCACGATGATGTCCTCGCGGGCCACTTCACCGGCACGGATCAATTGCTGCAGGACCGCGCCCACCACTTGCTCGCTCTCACCGTCCATATAATTCGTCGAGGTGTCGATCAGATTACAGCCCGAGCGAATCGCCTTGAGCAAGGCTTCCCGATGCTCCGCTTCCCGTTGCCCGACCCGGTAGGTGCCGAATCCCAGGCGGCTCACCGTGAGTCCCATCGCCCCGAACGGCCCGAACCCATGGGCCAGGGAGCCTGGCCCGGTGGCATCGTGGATCTTCCGGGCGGCGTAACCGGCCGTGCCCTGAACGGTCGCGCTCCCTGGATACAAATTTCCGCTCAAGACCTTCTGCTCGGGCGCAGCCAATGACGGTGCAGCTTTGTGCGACGGATCGAGTAGGCCAGGGAGATCTGCGGGATCAATGATCGGTTGTCGGCAAGCAAAATTCCGACAGACATAGAGCGCCGCCTTACCGCCGACCAGGGTCTTCCCTTGCAACAGCGGATGGGTCGGTTCGGACTGCTGCGATGTCCGATAGGCGATAACACGATTCGGAATATAGGTCCGGCTGACTGCCGCGCGTAACGCGACGGTGTTGGGATCGCCGGATACCCCGATGACGGCCATTTCAACCGGGCCGCTGGTCAACAAATCGACGACGATCAAACTCTTCGCGAACGCGCGCGGGTAGCGGGCGACCTGGCGACCGTAGGCACGGATTGCCGCAGCAGCCGCCTGCCGGAAATCATCCCGCCCGAAGTGGTAGGACAATCTGGCCAGCGCCGAGGCCGCCACAGCATTCCCGCTCGGCGTGGCTCCGTCCGGACCTTCACGGCTGCGCATGATCAGGGCTTCATGGCCGGTGGCCGTGGTGAAGAACCCGCCGTGCTGATTGTCGGAGAAATCCGCCAGGATGCGCTCCGCGAGCCGCACCGCCGCAGACAGGTACCGCTCGTTGCCGCCTGCTTCATAGGTGTCGATCAAGCCTTCGGCAAAGTAGGCATAGTCTTCCAGGTAGGCATCCAGGTGAGCCGTGCCGGCGCGATAGGTCCGCAACAGTCGTCCGTCAGTCTTGGAGAGCGTCGTCAGGAGAAACTCACAGGCGCGCTCGGCAGCCGCCCGGTACCGCGGCATGTCGAACACCCGCCCGGCTTCTGCCATGGCACTGATCATCATCCCGTTCCAGGCGGTGATGACCTTGTCATCGAGCCCGGGCGGAACCCGTTTCGCGCGCGCCTCATAGAGCAACGGCTTGACTCGATCGATGGTCGCCTGCAAGTCCTCAACGGTCAGCCCTAGCTCGTTCGCCACCGACGCGACGGGCTTGGCCGTATGCAGCACGTTCTTGTGCTCCCAGTTGCCGGCCGTTGTGACATCGTAATAGGCACAGATCCGACGCACGTCCTCTTCGTTCGAGAGCACCGCGCGAATCTCATCCGGCGTCCAGACGAAGAATTTGCCTTCCACCCCTTCAGAGTCGGCATCGGTCGCGGAATAAAACCCGCCCTCGGGGGACGTCATTTCCTTCAGAATATAGTCGAGGGTCTCACAGGCCACGCGGCGGTAGTTTTGATCGCCGGTCACCTGAAACGCTTCAACATAGACGCGCGCCAGCAAGGCGTTGTCGTAGAGCATCTTCTCGAAATGGGGCACCAGCCACCGTTCGTCCGTCGAATAGCGCGCGAAACCGCCGCCGATCTGGTCGTAGATCCCGCCGGCCGCCATGGCATCCAGCGTGGTGCGGACCATCGTGAGCGTGTGGGGATCCTTTGTGCGGTGATAACAATGGAGCAACAGCGAGAGGCCGGTGGCAGGTGGAAACTTCGGGGCGCCGCCGAATCCTCCCAGCTTGGCATCGAAGTCCTCCGCAAACTGGGTCACGGCCATGTCGAGTTCGGCTTCGCCGACCGTGGTCGGGGAAGGGGCGTGACTGCCGTCCTGCAGGCGCGCGGTGAGCGTGGCCGCTTGCGCGACGACGCCGGCGTGGTCCTTCTCCCAGTACTCGGCAATTTTCTTCAGCAGGGTGGGGAAGCCCGGACGGCCCCATCGATCCTCCGGCGGAAAATAGGTTCCGGCAAAAAACGGTTTCTGATCGGGGGTGAGAAACACGGTCATCGGCCAGCCGCCCTGATTCCGGTTCAGCGCCAGCGTGGCCTGCATGTAGATCTCATCAAGATCGGGCCGCTCTTCGCGATCGACTTTGATGCAGACGAAATGTTGATTCATCAGCCGGGCGATCGCCTCGTTCTCAAACGATTCCCGCTCCATGACGTGACACCAATGGCAGGAGGAATACCCGATGGAGAGCAGAATCGGTCGATTCAGCTTCGCCGCCTGGCCCAAGGCCTCCGGCCCCCAGGGATACCAATCCACCGGGTTATAGGCATGTTGCAGGAGATAGGGACTGGTCTGCTGTATGAGGCGATTCGGCTTGCGGCCGGCGGTGGTGCTGGTCATGCGCGAACCGTATCACGCACCGATTGAATGGGTCAATGAAGCGGAGGGGAGAATGAGTGGCAGCCGCGCGAGGCAAAAAAATTGGCCCGCGCCGGCATCCGGAGTCGCGAGCCAATTTAGACTACGAAAGAACGTCGGAAGCGGGGATCAGTGTCCGCCCTTCTTTTCGTCCTTCTTCTTCTCTTCGCCGAACACGGTCTGGGACAGGTGTCCACCCTTCTTCTCGTCCTTCTTCTTCTCTTCACCGAAGAGGGTCTGGGAGAAGTGGCCGCCCTTCTTCTCGTCCTTCTTCTTGTCGTCGCCGGCGAAAGACGGGGCGGTGAATGCAACGAGAATGGCTGCCGCTACGAATGCAAATAGAGCACGCTTCATGGAAACCCCTCCTTGAAAGGTTGAGAATATAAGTGCCCACCACAAGGGCGGGCCGAGGGTAGCCAACCTGTCAAAAAAAGTCAACGAAACTCTTCACCATCTTGTTTTTCCTACGCAGAAAGCCCAGCAGGCCCCGGGACGCTCCCTGGCGAACAGCTCCACAATCTTTTCCGGTTGGATTCGAATCAAAGCTGAATTCTCAACATGATATGAGCTGAACATCAACTCATCATTGCGTCTTCATCCTCTCCAGCGGCAGCCATCGTCCTCGTGTCACCGTTCCTGCGACTCTCACATCTCCACTACGTGCATCGGAAGATCCCTGGAGACAGCTCCTGCTCGGTGAGACGCGGCAGCCCTGCACAGCCAACGGGCCATCGGGTCCGCACCCGCGTGTCATCCACTGTGATACACTCTTGAACAAGGCCACTCACCTCCGGGTCGCAGCCTATGACTACCGATGATATCGGGCCCTATTCCAACTACCGCCTGACCGTCCGCCTCGCACTCCTCAACAAACCGGGTATCTTCGCAAAAGTCGCCGGACTGCTGGCCGAAGAGGGGGCCAACCTCGGGGCCGTGGACATCGTGTCGGCGAATGCCGAACGCATGATCAGGGACATTACCTTCGACGTCCAGAATGAGGCGCACGGAGAACATGTCCTCGAACGCCTCGAAGCCCTGCCGGAAGTGAATGTGCTCTCGGCGTCCGACCGCATTTTCCTCCTCCATCTAGGCGGAAAAATCAGAGTCCAGAGCAAAGTCTCGGTCAATACGCGCAACGTCCTCTCGATGATTTACACCCCCGGCGTGGGACGTGTCTGCCAGGCCATCGCAAAAGACCCATCGAAAGCCTATGCCTTCACGATCAAGAGCAATAGCGTGGCCGTTGTCACCGACGGATCTGCGGTCCTGGGATTGGGCAATCTCGGCCCGGCCGCAGCGCTGCCGGTCATGGAAGGCAAGGTCATGCTCTTCAAGGAGTTGGCCGGGATCGATGCCTGGCCGATTTGTGTTTCCACACAGGATCCCGATGAAATCATCCGCATCGTTCGCGGCATCGCCCCCGGTTTCGGCGGCATCAACCTCGAAGACATCAGCGCCCCGCGTTGCTTTGAAATTGAACGGGCGCTCAAGACGTCCCTCGACATTCCCGTCATGCACGACGATCAGCACGGTACGGCCGTCGTCCTCCTGGCCGCTCTGACCAATGCGTTGAAGGTGGTCGGAAAACGAATGGAGGATGTCCGGATCGTGGTGAACGGCCTGGGCGCAGCCGGAACCGCCTGTTGCCGTATTCTGCTCGCCGCCGGGGCGTCCCATCTCATTGGATGCGACAAAGAAGGCATTGTGTTGATGGGTGATGCGGAAGAACTGCGAGCCTGCCGCACCGATCTTCACGCCTGCATCCGTCGGGATCGGCCGCGCGGGACGCTCCACGATGCCTTGAAGGGCGCCGACGTGTTCATCGGGCTCTCCGTGGGCAATGTGCTGAACCGGGAGGATCTCGAACGGATGAATCAGGACCGGATCGTCTTCGCGATGGCCAACCCCGATCCGGAGATCGAGCCGAAGGTGGGCGATGAGGCCTCACGGATCTTCGCCACCGGCCGGTCGGACTTTCCCAACCAGATCAACAACGCCCTGTCGTTTCCCGGAATTTTCCGCGGGGCGCTCGACGTGCAAGCCAGCGAGATCAACGAAGCCATGAAGCTGGCGGCGGCCGAGGCCATTGCCGGTTGTGTGCCGGCCGAAGCCCTGTCGGAGGACTACATCGTCCCCAGCGTGTTCGATCGCGACGTGGTGCCGCGCGTCGCGAAGGCGGTGGCCGCCGCTGCGCGCGCAACCGACGTGGCCCGCCGCCGTATCCGGATCGACGACGACCTCCGCTGACCGCACACCCGTCATCTCCCTGCCGTTTCTTTTCTTGCTTGGCGTAGTCCTCTCACCCCATGTACAGTACGCACATATTCCGATGAGACCAGTTCGTCCGCGCGTCATCCCCAGTCGGGATTCGCCGCGACCGCCCTGAGAAATCAACGTGACACCAACCACTATCGAAATGATCGGGACCGCTCTGTTTGCCGTCGCGATCCTGCATACCTTCTCCACCGCATTGTTTGAGCACCTGGCCCACACAAGGCCGGCGCATGCCGGGCTATGGCATTTGCTGGGGGAAGTCGAAGTCGTCTTCGGCTTCTGGGCGCTCGTCCTCATCGCCGTCATGTTCGTCACCGACGGGCCGGCTGCCGCGACCCACTACCTCGACTCACGCAACTTCACGGAACCGCTGTTCGTCTTCGCCATCATGGTCATCGCGGGCACGCGCCCGATCCTGCATGCCGCCACGAGCGGAGTGCGGCTGCTCAGCATGGCCCTCCCGCTGCCGCACAATCTGAGTGCCTATTTCACCATGCTGACGCTGGTCCCGTTGCTGGGGTCATTCATCACCGAACCTGCAGCCATGACCCTGGCCGCCCTGATGCTGCGCGACCGGTTTTTTCGGAACGGCCTTTCGAAACCCTTGAGGTATGCCACCCTGGGAGTGTTGTTCGTGAATGTGTCGATCGGCGGGACGCTCACACCCTTTGCCGCGCCTCCGGTCTTAATGGTGGCCGGCACCTGGAACTGGGACTTCCCGTTCATGATGGGACACTTCGGATGGAAAGCCGCTATCGTGGTTGTCGTCAACGCGCTGGCTTCGGCGCTGCTGTTCCGTAGGGAGCTCTGTCGAATCTCTGCAGAGGGCCGCGAAACAGCGCATGGCAGGGTGCCCTTCACGATGGTCGTGCTGCACCTGGTGTTTCTTGGCATCGTGGTGCTCTTCGCCCATCACCCGGTGATGTTCCTGGGAGTCTTTCTGTTCTTTCTGGGTGTCGCCCAGGCGTACGAACGACATCAGGACCGCTTGATCCTGCGTGAGGGCTTACTGGTGGGATTCTTTCTGGCAGGCCTGGTCGTGATGGGCGGGCAGCAGCAGTGGTGGTTGCAACCGGTCCTGTTGAGCATGAGCAACGATGCGGTCTTCTTCGGGGCAACCATCCTGACGGCCTTCACCGACAATGCGGCGTTGACCTATCTCGGGTCGCTCGTGGAAGGCTTGTCGGATGGATTTAAATACGCGCTGGTGGCCGGCGCAGTCACGGGCGGCGGCCTGACCATCATCGCCAATGCGCCGAACCCGGCCGGCGTGGCCATGCTTCGCGGCCACTTCGAGGATGAGTCCATCAATCCGTTGGGACTCTTCCTGGGTGCGTTGCCACCCACGATCCTCGCTGCGCTCGGCTTCTGGTGCCTGTAGACCGCTCATCCCTTCACCAGACCCCGATGCTCCGCTCTTATCGAAGCGCAAACGGTTGTGCTAAGATGCCCGCGACCAGGCCGGAACCCTGGAGGTTCGCGCCCGACGAGGACTTGTGGCCTTTTCAACTAATCGCCTGTTTAAATATCAACGGGGCATGCGACGGCGCATCGGCATGTTGCGCGCCAAGAACATCGATAGCATGGAGTTTGCCGTCGATTTCATGATGCAGGAACGGGTCGACAGTTACTTCCGCATCGAACCGGGCCTCGAGGAAGTTGAATGCTCGCTGCAGCAGATCGAAGACGAATTGGACCTGGTGAAGGATGTCTCGGGCGCCGTTCGACTGGAGTCCAGATTGGAGTTCGTCGAAGACCGCTGGGATGAACTCGACAGCGAAGTGCGGGAACGCCCGCGGCGTCGCCGCCGCAAAATCAACCTGGCCGACTTTCTCAAGGCGGCGGGAGGGGAGGGAAGTCCCACCGGCGCGACCAATGAAGTCACCAATGCGTACGATGCCTATCAGATTCTGGGTCTCGAGTTCGGCACTCCGCTCGCCGATGTGACCACCTCCTTCCGTCAACGCGCCAAAGAACTCCACCCCGATGCACGCAACGGCGACCGCAGTTCAGAACCAGAGCTCCGGCGCATCCTCGAAGCCTATCAATTCCTCAAAGAGTACTTGAGCCTGAGCAACACCGAACCGCCGATTTCGCGCGGAGCGGAATATCGTCCCACAGAGTAACCCATGGCCACACTGGAACCGGAACAAACGTTCATTACTTCCGACGAGTCGCTCGATGCCCTCTGTGATCGCCTCATCGATAGCTCCGTCATCGCCATCGACACCGAGTTTATGGGGGAGGAGCATTTCATTCCCCGCCTGGAGTTGATCCAGGTCGCGGCGGAAGGGGTGGCGGCGGTCATCGACTTTCCCGCCGTGCAAGAGACCGCGCCCATGGCCCGATTCTGGGAGATCGTCTGCGATGCCCGCATTGAAAAGGTGCTCCATGCGGGACGGCAGGACCTGGAACTGTTTGCGCACCATGCCGGACGTTTGCCGAAACCGTTTTTCGATACGCAAATCGCCGCCGCCATGGTCGGGTACGGCGCGCAGACCGCCTATGCCAACCTGGTCCAGCGTGTGCAGGGCGTGAAACTCGACAAGGCCCATACGTTTACGAATTGGAGCCAGCGGCCGCTGAGCCGGGAGCAGCTGGTCTATGCCCTGGACGACGTGACCTTTCTGCTGCCGGTGCACCGGCATCTCCGGCAGAAATTGTCCGTGATGGGTCGCTCGGAGTGGGTGGATGAGGAATTCGCCCGCTTGGAGGTCTCTCTCGGCGCACAGGCGCGGGACCCGCAGGAGCGGTATCAACGCATCCGTGGATGGGATAGCCTCAAACCACGCGCGGCCGGCGTCCTTCGTGACCTTGCAGCCTGGCGTGAAGGGGAGGCCCGGCGTCGCAATGTCCCGCGAGGACGAGTGATGCGTGATGAGGTGCTGGTGCAGCTGGCCCGTCAAACCCCGCGCACACTGGATCAATTGCGCGGCATGCGGGGGATGTATTCGTCGGAAGTCGAACGCAACGGACAGGCGCTTCTCACCACCATGCAGCAGGCGTTGGCACGACCGGAATCCGAATGGCCCGAGGTCCCGCGCGATCGCAAACCCGACCCGGAATCCACCGGGGTGCTGGAGCTGCTCCAGGCCGTGCTGAAGTCCCGTGCCTCCGTGGAGAACATTGCCCCGACGTTGATCGCCACCACCGGTGACTTGCAGGCCCTGGTCGAACGCGCCTCGCCGGTGGAGGAGATGGACATTCCCGTCTTGCGGGGGTGGCGACGGCAGCTGGTCGGAGAAACACTCCTCAGCGTCTTATCCGGCGATCTGAAGGTGTGGATCGACCCGCAGCTCGGCAAACTCCGCTTCGGCCATCTCGATCACGCGTAACCTCCGCCGTCTAGCGCGCATTCTTCATGAGCACTTCTGCTGCAATCGCGGATTCGCTGCTGCGACACGCCTTCGGCTGGCAGGCTCGCCGCTCGGTCCCTCGACGTACTGTTCAAGTACGCCTCGGTCCCTCGCAGCTCCGCATGCCCGTCTCGCAACGCGACTGCGCGATTTCCCGACGAACTGTCATGAATAATGCGCGCTAGCGCGTCGCGCCTCGCGTGGCTTGAGCCCGGCTCTGAGTCCGACGCTCTTTCCACAACCCCAGCAACAACGTCAGCAGGGCCAGGCCGATTTCGTCGGCCAGCGGAATCACGTCCGGCACAATGATGTCCGCCAGGGTGAGGAGGGCGAACAACACAAAGAGAGACGGAAAGCGAAGGTTGAGCCGCTGCAGAATGCGCCCGAGCAACGACACGCGATCGACGGAACTGAATGCGAACATAGGTCCGGTCCTCCGTCATGCCAGCCCGGCCCCTCCGCAACAGCGTCTGCAGAAGGGCCAGGCTCCCACTTTCCTAACGCTCACAGCATCTGAGTGATCGTGTCCGCGGGGCGCGCCAGCATGGCCTTGTCGCCCTTCTCGACGAGCGGACGCTGGATCAAATCCGGATGCAGGACCATCAGGTCGAGCACTTGGTCCTCGCTCAGCGCCGGATCGGACAGCTTCAGCGACTTGTAGAGATCTTCCTTCGTCCGTAAGACTTCACGCGCCGTCAGTCCGGCTTTCTTCAGCAGGGCCTTGAGCCGGCTCTTCGTGAAGGGTTGCTCATAATAATTGATCGCCTTGAACGGTTGCCCGCTTTCGCGCACAATCCGGACGGCCTCGCGACACGTTGAACAGGTAGGTTTCTGATAAATTGTGATCTCCGCCATGCCTTCAGCCTCTCTCCTTCTTATGAGGTTCCCTTGACGCAAATTTTTGACCTGTGTTACATGGACACACGAGACTTCACCCTAGAGCGATACTGTTGACCTATGCCAATTTTCGGAACCGACACCAGCGACCAGGCCGGCAAATTTTCCTGTACGTCAGCGGCGCAACGCACCTTGAAAGATCTGCGCACCAAACGCAAGGGGCAACCCGTGTTTGTCGTCGGACACCGTTTGGAACGGAAAGGCAAGGAAGCCACCTTTGAAGTCTTTAATGACCGCCTGGCCATCATTCGCTTCGATGACGACGCGAAATTAGGTTACGACCCGCTTGAACTGCTGCTGCCGACCGAGATCGACGAGCAGGGGGTGGCGTATTTCGAAATCCGCACCTGCCGGCAATGCGAGCAATTCTTTCCGCTCACGGCCGACGAATGCGACGCCGACGAAGAACCGACCGTCTGTCCCGACTGCACGGCGTGAGCAATGTTCAGTTTTCAATGTTCAATGGACCGGTTCGAGTTCACTTGGATTGCTCATTGAACATTGTTCCTTGAAAATTTGCCTCCGCTAATCTGCCAACGGCGCAATTTCCACCGCCTTCTTAATCAAACAGTCCCCGGCATATCCCTGCAGCGCCATCGGTAGCATACTGGCATCGAGAACCCGTGCCGTGCTGACCTTGAATCCGTCTCCTATCTTCATCCCTTCGAGCTTGAGCGCATGACAGATTTCCAGGGTGCGCCAGACCGGATTCCCGAGGATCGATTCTCCCGGCAGGAGTTTCACGTCGGAGACGGCACCGTCGAGCAGCACCTTGGCCGACACGCGCGACCTGTCTTTCGGCACATCGCTGACGACGGCAAACACGACCGTGTCGTCATCGGCCCAGGTCGGAACGGACAGACTCAGTGTCACCAATGTCACGATTCCCCACATCCGCAAGCGGAACCAACTCATACCTCACCTCGTCGTTGCGTACGGAGACTGATTGGAAGGGAGCCGGCGATCAGCGGACGGGGCTTCTGCGGGCGCGACCGGGATAGAGCCGGCGCCGGGCCCGCCATGACTCAAGGTACTGCGCCCGATGCGTGGTTCAACGGACAAGGCCGCCGGTCGCTCATCGCGCCCGAGCATGAACAAGGCCACACCCAACACCAGAAGCCCGAGCAGCACAAGGATCCGTGTCACACCGGTCACTCAATGCCTCATAAAGAGTCACACGTCGTTCGAATCAGTATGCCAAGCGAGCCGCACCAATTCAAGGTGAGAGCTGAGTCGGCACCGTGGATCATGGTAAGCTCAGCCAGGCACATGTATGGACAGTGGCCGTCGAAGCAGCGGCACGCGGGAGCGAAGCTCCAGGCACCCGATGCATACGTGGTGGGTCATCATTCGTGTTGTTGAAGAGAGGAGAGAGAGCCTATGCCGCACGATTTCATGCCGGGGCTTGCCGGTGTTCCTGCCGCAAAATCGGCGATCAGCGATGTCGATGGAACGCGAGGCGTGCTTGAATATCGCGGCATCCGCGTTGAGGAACTCTGCCAGCACTCGTCGTTTCTCGAAACGAGTTATCTGCTGTTGTTCGGTCGATTGCCGACTGCGCCTGAGCTCACACAATGGGTGGATGACGTCACGCACCACCGACGCATCAAATTTCGCATCGTCGATCTGTTGAAGGTGATGCCCGAGCATGGGCATCCCATGGATGCGTTGCAGGCCGCGGTCGCGGCACTCGGCATGTTCTACCCGGGCCGCAATGTGAAGGACGTGGCCAACAACTATTGGTCGGCAGTGCGACTGATCGCCAAACTTCCCACCATCGTGGCGGCCTGGGCGCGGCTGAGACGCGGGGACGAGTACATCCCGCCGCGAGACGATTTGCCGTTTTCCGATAACTTTCTCTATATGCTGACCGAAACCGTTCCGCATCCGCTGTGGAGCGAAGTCTTCGACGACTGCCTGATTCTGCACGCCGAACACACCATGAACGCCTCGACCTTTGCCGGCATGGTGACGGCTTCCACCCTGGCCGACCCGTATACCGTCGTGGCCTCCTCGATCGGCGCGCTGAAGGGCCCGTTGCACGGCGGCGCGAACGAAGAGGTCGTGATGATGCTGAGGGAAATCGGCACCCCGGCTCAAGCCCGCGCGGCGGTGGAAGCCAGGCTGGAGGGGAAACACAAACTCATGGGGTTCGGGCACCGGGTCTACAAGGTGAAGGATCCGCGCGCGACCGTGCTGCAGGACCTCTGCATGCGTCTCTTCAATGTCTGCGGAACGTCTCCGCTGTATGAAGTGGCGGTGGCGGTGGAGCAACTCGCGGGTGAACGATTGACGGAGAAGGGGATATACCCGAACGTCGACTTTTACTCAGGCATCATCTACGACAAGATGGGCATCGAGGGGGATCTGTTTACACCGTTGTTCGCCATGGCACGAGTGAGCGGATGGCTGGCGCATTGGCTGGAGCAACTGCGGGAGAACAAACTCTATCGGCCCGACCAGATCTATTCCGGCGAACATGACCGGCACTATGTGCCGATCGACAAGCGGTAGTCGAGGAACGGCTACTCAGTGCGACCGATGAACCACCACAAGACAATCGATGTCACAAACATGATGCCGCCAAGCAGCGCATACGACATGTATTCCAGCATGGTCATCGCCTCCCTGTGTGAAGAAGGCTACTAAATAATGCCGGGGGTCTCAATGTCAAGACCCCGTCACCGACTTTAACTCTTCCGGCCCAGGGCTTGACTTCGGCTTCGTGGAGCTTACCTCTTTTCTAGTACGTAGGATGTCCCGAGTGAACAGCGTCAACACATCCATACAAGGAGGTTCCACCATGGCGATTGTACGATGGGATCCGTTCAGGGAATTGGAGGAGATGTCCGACCGGTTGAACCGGATGATTGCGCGACCGTCTACCGGCACGCCTGCCGGACAAGGAAAGGAAGTCATGACCGTTGCCGACTGGACTCCGACGGTCGACATCAGCGAAACCGAGAGCGAGTACGCCATTAAGGCCGAGCTTCCGGAGGTGAAGAAGGAAGATGTAAAGGTCACGGTCGAGGATGCGGTCCTCACCATTCAAGGTGAACGAAAACAGGAAAAGGAAGACAAGGGCAAGAAGTACCATCGTATCGAACGGTCGTACGGTCGATTTGTCCGGAGCTTCACACTTCCCGATTCGGTCGATGAGAGCAAGGTGCGTGCAGAATATGCGGATGGTGTCCTCCACCTGCATCTCCCGAAATCGGAAAAGGCGAAACCGAAACAGGTCGACGTCAAGATCTCCTAACGAGATCGGGTGCCATAAGAAGGAAGGCCCGCCCCCACGGGCCTTTTCTTTTCCGCAATCTCACCTGCCATCGCATCACCATTTCACCATTCGCCCCGACCGTTTCGTTCCAGGAACGCGTGAGCGCCATGTCCACCCCTGGACGCAACCATGCTTGTGCTTCCGCACGGGGACCGTTTAAGATGCGCGGCTCCAGCACGTCAACCGCCAGCTATTCGAGGAGACCCGACGATGAAGAAAGCTTTGCGCACAACCGGCACCGCCGCATCCATGACCACCTCCACGCGCATGGAGCGCGACACGATGGGAGAACTGCCGGTTCCCTCCAATGCCTATTACGGGGTCCAGACGGCCCGCGCGATCGAGAACTTCCCGATCAGTTCGCTTCGTATTCCCCGTGCGATGATCCGGGCCATGGGACTCGTCAAACGTGCCGCCGCCTCCGTGAACCATTCGTTGAAACTGCTCGACAAGAAGCCGGCCGACGCCATCGTTCGTGCCGCCACCGAAGTGGTGGAGGGGCGCCTGGATGCGGAATTCCCGGTCGACATCTTCCAAACCGGCTCCGGCACCTCGACCAACATGAATACCAACGAAGTCATTTCGAACCGGGCCACGGAACTGCTCGGCGGCGCCAGGGGCAGCAAACTGGTGCACCCGAACGACCATGTGAACCTGGGCCAATCCAGCAACGACGTCGTTCCGACCGCCATCCACATTGCGGCCTCGGAAACGATTCAACGCCAACTGATTCCCGCACTCACGCAACTCCACAAGGCGCTCAACGGCAAAGCTCGCGAGTTCGACAAGATCGTCAAGATCGGCCGCACCCACCTGCAGGATGCGACGCCGGTCCGGTTGGGCCAGGAATTCAGCGGCTACGCCCGACAAATTGAACTGGGCATCGCACGGATGAAGCGAGCGCAGGCGGCGCTCAGCGAAGTGGCTCTGGGAGGGACCGCCGTCGGCACCGGACTCAATTGCCATCCAAAATTCGCCGGCAAGGTCATGGCCATCATTTCGAAGGAAACCGGATGCGCTTTTAAGGAAGCCGTCAATCACTTCGAAGGACAGTCCGCCCAGGACTCGTTGGTCGAGGCAAGCGGTGAATTGCGCACCCTGGCCGTCAGCCTCATGAAGATCGCCAACGACATTCGCTGGCTCGGGTCAGGTCCTCGCTGCGGACTCGGCGAGATCAATCTTCCGGAAACCCAGCCGGGCTCATCCATCATGCCGGGCAAAGTCAATCCGGTCATTGCGGAATCCGTCACCATGGTCTGCGCCCAGGTGATCGGCAATGACGTCACGATCACCGTCGGCGGCCAGGCGGCCAATTTCGAATTAATCGTCATGCTGCCGGTGATGGCCTACAACCTGCTGCAATCCATCGAGCTGCTGGCGACGGCCTCGACGAACTTTGCAGTGAAATGCATTGATGGTATCAAGGCCAACGAGGAACGCTGCAAGAGTCTCATCGAAGAAAGTCTCGCCATGTGCACGGCGCTCGCGCCGGTGATCGGCTACGAGGCGGCCGCAAAACTCGCCAAGGATGCCTATAAGTCAGGCAAGACCGTCCGGGAAGTGGCTCGCGAACAGAACGTGTTGCCGGAAAAACGCCTCACGCAGCTCCTCGATCCATGGCGTATGACGCAAGCCGGCGGACCGGTCGGCAGTGCAGGGGGGTAATCGGCATCAGACCGGCTCACGGGGCGCGACAAGTGACCGCGCCGGAGTTCAACGGGACGGGGCGGCGATTTTGACAGCCCGAGGAACCCTGTGTTAACGTGCGCAAAATTTTTAAACCTTCGACCGTTCGACGGTCTACGTCATTCACGATTCACGTTCGATATAGATTGAAGGGTAGATAATGAGTGCAACCGGTTCGGAGACAAGCGGGCATGTCGTCATCGTCGTGGGCGCAGGCCCGGCAGGAATGGCCCTGGCGAAGAAGATGGCGGATGCAGGCCACGAGGTCATCATTCTCAATCGCGACATCAAGTTCGGCGGGTTGGCGGAATATGGGATTTTCCCCAACAAGCTCAAACTGCGCGGCGGTTTGAAGAAACAATATTGGGACATGCTCGAGCAGCCCAACGTCCACTACTTCGGCAACGTCTCAGTCGGGCAGGGCAAAGACCTCACGGTTGAAGATTTGCGCGGATTGGGTGCCAGCGCCATCGCCTTCTCCATCGGGGCTCAGGGAACGAAATCCATCGGTGTGGAAGGGGATTCCGCCAAGGGCGTGTTCCATGCCAAGGACGTGGTGTACCATTTCAATCGCCTGCCGGGCTTCGGCGACCGTCCGTTCGACATGGGAAAACATGTCGCCATCATCGGTGTCGGCGACGTCATGGTCGACATCGCCCACTGGTTGATTAAGTATAAGAAGGTGGAGCGTATCACCGCCATCGCCCGCCGGGGGCCGGTTGAGCGCAAATATAATCCGAAAGAAATCCGGGCCGTCTGCGCCAACATAGATCAGGAAGGCATTGCCAAAGAGTTTGCCCGCATCAAGGACCGGCTGGCTGCGGTAGGGCAGAATGCCGACGACGTGCTGGCGAGTATGACCGCTGAATTCACGAAGTGTGAACCGACGGGTAGCCCCTCCAAGATGGACTTTCGCTTTCTGGCCTCCCCGAAGCGCGTGCTGGTCGACGCCAATAATCGCGTCCGCGCGCTTGAGATGGAAGAAAATAAGCTGGAGCCGAAAGGGGAGGACACTGCCGCCGTCGGACTCAAACAATTGTACGAGTTCCCGGCGGATAGCGTGGTGTTCGCCGTGGGCGACCGGGTTGATGAAACGGTGGGGCTCCCTTATAAGAACGGCGTCTATGTGACCAACCCGAACAAGACCGGAAACGATCCGGACGATGCCCTCTTCCAAGCCTATGACGAGAAATCAGGACAGATCGTCGAGGGTGTCTTTTTCGCCGGCTGGGCTCGCAAAGCCAGCGAAGGTCTGGTGGGGATCGCCAAACGGGACGGGGACTGGTGCGCGGAAGTGATCACCCGCTACCTGACGACTCAAGCGACGCGCTCACGAGGAACGATGGATGGAGTGATCGCGAAACTTCACGCCACCCTCAAGGAACGAAAAAGCCGGCCGGTGGACCTCGAAGGACTCAAGGTCCTGGATGCGGTGGAAAAAGCTCATGCCGCCTCTCCCGACGCGATCGGAGAGTTTAAGTTTGCATCGAACGCCGACATGCTGGCCCACATCGGTCGCGGGCGCGGCTAGCCGCCCCCACCTCGACGTTCCTTACCCGTCGCCCCATTTCAGTTTCTCCCGCAGCACCTCATAATAACTGCTCTCCGGGAAACGGATCAGTCTGGTCATGTGCTCGGAGGCCTGGCTCTCAACCGTGTCGCCCTGGGTCAATGCCACCCCGACCTGACCGTCGAGCGTCGCCATCGCCCCATCATCCTTACTGGTCAGGACGACTTCGATTTCTGCGCTGGCAGGTACAATCAACGGCCGATGCGTCAGCGTGTGCGGACAGATGGGCGTCAGAATCAATGACGGCACCGCGGGATTGATAATCGGTCCGCCGGCTGAAAGCGAGTACGCAGTCGATCCGGTCGGGGTGCTGATGATCAGACCGTCCCCGCGCAGGTTCGTCACAAACTGCCCCTGAATCGCGATCTTGAGTTCAATCATCCGGGCGAGTGTGCCCTTACTGATAACGACATCGTTTAAGACCACGCCGCGGGCGACCGTTTCGCCGTGCCGATGGACATGCGTCTTCAGCATCAGTCGCTCGTCGAGCACGAAATCGTTTACGAACATCCGCTCAAGCGACGGATATAAATTGTCCAAGACGACTTCGGTCAAGAATCCCAGACCGCCCATATTCACACCGAGAATCGGAATGCCGCGCTCGCCGGCCAATCGCGCCGCATTGAGCATCGTGCCGTCGCCTCCCAACACGAGCAGAACATCGGCCTTGCTGGCGAGATGCGTTTTTTGAAACCCGCCTTGCTCGCCAAGCAGCGTCGTCGCGGTCGTATCCAGGAGGACGTCGATGTTCCGGGAACGAAGCCACGAGACCACGGCTTGCACCGTGTTTTTCACTTCCGGAAATTTTGGTTTCGTCAGGATGCCGATGCTCTTACTTTTCATACATGAGACCGCGTCGCGAGGAGATGAGAAGCCGGTTGAACGGTGCGGGATTGTATCGGGATGATTCTTTTACTGTCAAACGAGCACGCGGCGAGAAGGAGATTTCCTCCGCCGCGCGCGCCGCTGTTTCAGCAGTCGCAGCGCGGCGCCCGCGTTTCTCTCAATACCTTGACACCCCATATTGCGCTAGTTAGAATCACATCATCAGTATTTTCGAGCCTTTGACCTGCATTGACTCACTCAGCTAAGGCTTCTCTTACAGACCCCATCACCATAAGGAGGCGGGATGTTCGAACGGTTCACGGACAAGGGTCGCAAGATCATCATCCTGGCACGTGAAGAAGCCGAGCGCCATCAGAACGATTACCTGGGCACCGAGCACCTGGTGTTGGCCATCCTTCGCGAGACGGATGGGATTGCGCTGATGATCCTCAAGAAAATGGGGCTCTCCACCGAGCAGATTCGACTCGAAATCGAGCGGAATCTCCCGGGCGGGGGCACAACGATGACCTTCGGGGAAATTCCTTTCAGCCCGCGGGTCAAGAAAGTCATCGAGTACGGGGTTGAAGAAGCCCGGCTGCTCGGGCATAACCACATCGGCAGCGAACATCTGTTGCTCGGTCTCCTTCGGGAGGAAGAAGGCATCGGCGGGAAGATTCTCCGGAGTCTCGGCGCTAACCTCCTGACCGCCCGGCAACTCACCGTCACCTTCCTGCGTAAGTCTGCGCCGCGCGAGCGGGACCGCAAGAGCAATACGCCGGCACTCGACGAATTCGGACGCGACCTGACCCAGCTGGCCCAGGAGGGGCAGTTGGATCCCGTCATCGGTCGCGCGGACGAAATCGAGCGTGTCCTGCAGATTCTCAGCCGACGGTCGAAAAACAATCCTGTACTTATCGGCGAATCGGGGGTAGGGAAAACAGCCATTGTCGAGGGACTCGCACAGCGCATCATCGCGTCGGAAGTCCCGGACAATCTGCTGTCCCGTCGCGTCATCGCGCTCGACCTGGGCTCACTGGTGGCCGGCACGAAATATCGCGGTCAATTTGAAGAGCGCCTCAAGGTCGTGATGAAGGAGATTGTGCAGGCTGGGAATATCATTATCTTCATCGACGAGTTGCACACGTTGGTTGGGGCGGGGGCGGCGGAAGGATCCATCGATGCCTCCAACATGCTCAAGCCGGCGTTGTCCCGCGGCGAGATTCAATGCATCGGCGCCACGACACTCGACGAATATCGCAAACACATCGAGAAGGACGGCGCGCTCAAACGTCGCTTCCAACCCATCCACGTACAACCGCCCAGCACGGATGAAACGGTGCGGATCATCCAGGGTTTGCGGGACCGGTACGAGGAACACCATGGGGTGGAAATTACGGAAGACGCCATCGTAGAAGCGGTCAAGTTGGCGGATCGCTATATTACCGACCGGTTCCTGCCGGACAAGGCGATCGATCTGATCGACGAAACCGGCTCGCGGGCGAAGTTGCAAACCTATGCCCTGCCGTCGGAACTGAAAGCGCTGGAGCAGGAACTCAAGAAGATTTCTCGCGATAAAGAGCTGGCGATCTCGATGCAAAATTTCGAGGAAGCCGTTCGCCATCGCGAAGAAGAGGAGCGCCTGCGAAAGCTCCTCGATGAATCCAAGCGGGAGTGGAAGAAGAATCAGGAGAAACACAAGCCGACCATCGGCAAGGAAGAAGTCGCCTATGTCGTGTCGAAGATGACCGGCATTCCGCTCTTCAAGTTGGAAGAAGAAGAATCCAATAAACTGCTCCGCATGGAAGAATTCCTCCACAAGCGGGTCATCGGACAGAACGAGGCTATTTCGGCGGTGGCGCGTGCCATTCGTCGATCCAGAGCGGGTCTCAAGGAAGCGAAGAAACCCATCGGGTCCTTCATTTTCCTCGGCCCGACCGGTGTCGGAAAGACGGAATTGGCCAGGACGCTGGCGGAGTTCCTCTTCAACAGCGAAGATGCGCTCATCCGGATCGATATGTCCGAGTATCAGGAAAAGTTCACGAGCTCACGCCTCTTCGGAGCCCCTCCGGGATACGTCGGCTACGAGGAAGGCGGACAGCTCACTGAAAAGGTTCGACGTCGTCCCTATTCGGTCGTGCTGTTCGACGAAATCGAGAAAGCGCATCCGGACGTGTTTAACGTCCTGCTGCAGGTGCTCGACGACGGTGTCCTCACGGACAGCCTGGGCCGAAAAGTCGATTTCAAGAACACGGTCGTGATCATGACCTCGAACATCGGCACGAAGATGATCCAAAAAGGCGTGTCGCTCGGATTCCAGAATGATGAAAAGGGCGGACAGGCCTTGCGCCGAAAAGAAGACGTGATGGGAGAACTCAAGCGTTCGTTCAGCCCGGAGTTTTTAAACCGGGTCGACGAAATCGTGATCTTCCATTCCCTGGAGAAGGAGCACTTGATCTACATCCTGGATATCCTGCTGCACGAGCTGAATCTCCGCCTGATCGACAAGAGCGTCAGCATCGAGGTGGACGACGAGGTGAAGCAGTGGCTCATCAAGGAAGGATACGAGCCGCTCTACGGTGCGCGGCCGATGCGCCGGATCATCCAGCGGGCGATCGGCGATCCCCTATCTGAAGAACTCATCAAGGGTCGCTTCAAGGAAAACAGGAAGATCAAAGTCGTGCTGCGCGACGGCGCGCCGGCCTTCATCGAACAAGAAGCGATGGCAGGCGTCTAGCGCGAGCGAAGACCGTTACGAGAGGATCGACTCGTCGTTGAGATCCTAGAGACCACCCGGCAACCCCCGCGGTCCGCAACCGGATCCGGGGGTTGTCGCATTTTACGGCAGGATCAGTTGTTGCCCAGATCTCCTTACAAGCAGCACCAGTCCCAGTGCGCGCCCACTGCGCCTAACCTCGCCCCTTGGGATCGAGCACACATGCATGACCAGGTTCACATGTCGTCACCCTGTCGGCAGTTTTCCCTATGAAGCCTCCGGCATCCACGACGATTCTCGGCATCGAAACATCCTGCGACGAGACTGCCGCAGCGGTGCTCGACGGTGAAGGGCATGTCCTGGCCAACGTGATTTCTTCGCAGCAAACCGTCCATGAACGGTTCGGCGGGGTGGTGCCGGAATTGGCCTCGCGTGCTCATATTCAAAATGTGGATCACGTCACGCGTCAGGCTCTGGACGCAGCAGGTCTCACCTGGCAGGATCTCGGCGCCATCGCCGTCACCCAGGGACCCGGCCTGGCCGGCGCCCTGCTGGTGGGTATCAGTTATGCCAAGTCCTTAGCCTACGCGCTTGGCATTCCACTGGTCGGCGTGAGTCACCTCGAAGGCCACATCGCCTCAGCCTGGATCGACCGCCCGTCCTTTCCGAGAACCTGCGTGGTGTTGATCGCCTCAGGCGGGCACACGCATCTCTTCCACGCAAAGGAACATGGCGGCTTCCAGCTGATGGGACGAACGATCGACGATGCTGCAGGCGAAGCATTCGACAAGGGCGCACAAATGCTCGGGCTCGGATACCCGGGTGGACCGCTCATCGACGCCGCGGCCAGAAAAGGCAGTCCGGTGGCCGTGCGATTCCCTCGATCGCGCGTGAGAACCGGACAACTGGATTTCAGTTTCAGCGGTCTCAAGACGGCCTTGCTCTATCAGCTCCAGCGCATGGACCAGCAAGCCATCGCCCAACAACAGGCCGACCTGGCCGCCGGGTACCAGGAAGCGATCGTGGACGTGTTGGTCCGTCAGACATTCGCGGCCGTGCGACAGGCAGGCGTCTCAGCCCTCGCCGTCGTCGGAGGCGTCTCGGCCAACTCCCGGCTGCGAGCACGATTGACGGAGCGCGCAGCCGGGGAGGGGATTGAATTGGGACTCCCGGCCCTCTCATACTGCACAGACAATGCGGCCATGATTGCGGCGGCAGGGCAGCGGGCTCTGGAGCAGGGCAGGCTGGCATCCTTCGAATGCGAAGCGATGCCGAATTATGCGTTGCCGGCATCGTCGGACGGCGGAACGGTGCGTCGCAGATCCTAACGTTCGAGTACCACAAGGAGCATCACCATCCCCACGATTCACGGACACGTCACCGGTCTGAAAGCCAGTCACCTCGCGGCATTGGAGCGATTGTATCGACGCCGTGTGCCGTCCTCAGCCGTCCTTACGACCGAACTGGCGCGCACGACCACCCAGTTGACACGTGAGATTCGCCGTCCCATCGGTCTCCTGATCACTCGCCGCGGTGTCATCGAACAGGTGCTCGTGGGAGCCGGCTGCGCACCCACCTTCGAGTCTCTGGCGAAGTTCAGAGTCGGATCACATTCCCTCCGCGGTCTCCGGCTGATTCGCACCCATCTCCACGATGACCCGTTGAGCCAGGACGATGTGACCCATCTGGCGCTCCTGCGATTGGACCTGATCGGGGTCCTGGGCGTAGACGAAAAAGGCGAGCCCAGCCTGCTGCATCTGGCGCATCTGCTCCCACCTAATCAACAGGGAGAAGTCTGCCGCATCCTGAAACCGGTCCTGTTCCACGATCTGGACCTTCAACTGGACACGTTCCTCCATGCGCTCGAAAACGATTTGCAGCGATCGGATACCAAGCACGACGTCGCCGCCGGCACCGAATCCGCCATCCTGGTCAGCGCGGCTCCCAGAAGTCACGCCGAGCAGGAAGAGCATTTGGAAGAGCTGAAGGAACTGGCCGAATCCGCTGAGGTCCGCGTGCTGGATCGCATCGCCCAGCGCACCCACGAAGGGTTCGAGCGATACTTGCTCGGAAAAGGCAAACTGAAGGAGGTTGTGATGCGCGCGCTCCAGAAGGGAGCCGACCTCGTGATCTTCGACCAGGATCTCGCCCCGGCGCAAGCCCGCGCTATTTCCGAGGTGACGGATCTCAAAGTGATCGATCGCACGCAGCTCATTCTGGATATTTTCGCCCGGCGCGCCCATACCCGTGAAGGCAAAGTTCAAGTGGAGCTGGCTCAGCTTCGGTATCTTCTGCCGCGACTGTCCGGGCATGGCACCTCGTTGTCGCGCCTTGGAGGCGGAATCGGTTCACGCGGCCCCGGTGAAACCAAGCTGGAAACCGATCGCCGCCGCATCCGCGATCGCATCGCGCACCTGGAGCGGGAAATCGACGACGTGGCCCGCCATCAAGATCAGCGCCGATCCCGACGTGTGCGCCAGGGGCTTCCGATCCTCTCCATCGTCGGCTACACCAATGCAGGCAAATCGACGCTGCTCAACACCCTGACCCACAGTCAGATCCCGGCCCAGGATCGTCTCTTTGAAACCCTCGACACGACGAGCCGCCGCCTTCGTTTTCCTCATGACCGCGAAGTCATCGTGACCGATACGGTGGGGTTCATTCGGGACCTCCCCAAAGATCTGGTGGGAGCCTTCCGCACCACGCTGGACGAATTGCGGGATGCCGACCTACTCCTGCACGTGGTCGATGCCTCAGCCCCCAACGTCGATCAACAGATCACCGCTGTCGAGACCGTCTTGCAATCGCTCAACCTCGATACCATTCCACGCGTCATGGTCCTGAACAAGTGTGACCGCCTCTCGGCACATGAGGCCGGCGTCCTCTGCCAGCGGTATCGCGCGATCGGAATCTCGGCGCCGAACCGTGAGACGCTGCGCCCGTTGATCGCCCACCTTGAATCCCTCTTGCCCACCAGTCCGACACCCCCGGGACTCGAGGAAGATCCTGACCAGCCGCCTCAGGACCTGGCGCTTGCATCTCACTCCTGACCTCTGCACAATTGGCCGCCACCACACCGCATCATGAAAGTTGCCACAACAGATCAACCGGCCGGCGTGACGGCCAAACGCCGCCTCGCACGGATGTTGACCGCATTACGCGCGACCTCACCGGCGATGAAAGTCGAGCTGGACCATCGCACGCCCTGGGAGTTACTGGTCGCCACGATCCTGTCGGCACAATGCACCGATCAGCGGGTGAATCAGGTCACCCCGAATCTGTTCCGCCGCTATCAGCAGCCTCGCGATTACGCTTCGGCCGATCCCGCGGAATTGGAAGCTCTCATCCGGCCGACTGGGTTCTTCAAAACGAAAGCCAAGAACCTCATCCACTGTGCGAAGGCCGTGAACGAGCGGTTCCACGGGGAGGTTCCCGAAACAATGGAGACACTCACCACTCTACCGGGAGTCGGGCGAAAGACCGCGAATGTCCTTCTGGGCAACGCATTCGAGAAGCCGGCCATCGTGGTCGACACACATGTGAAACGAGTGGCCGGGCGGCTCGACCTGACCCGCCATACGGATCCCGAAAAGATTGAAATGGACCTGCAACGCTTACTGCCGGCAGACCAGTGGACGGAAGGATCCCAACGGCTCCTTCTGCATGGCCGATACATCTGCCTCGCGCGCACACCGAAATGTCGGCACTGTCCGATCTATACCGATTGCCGTTGGGAAGGGAAAACCGCACGATGATTCGAAGCATGACGGGATATGGGAAAAAGGACGGCACGTCACAGAAGGCCGGCGTCACCGTGGAGATCCGGTCGGTCAATCACCGCTTTCTCGAAGTGGCGGTCAGACTGCCCCGATCGTTGGCGCAACTGGAGGACCAGGTTCGAAAAACCGTCCAGCAACGCTGCCTCCGCGGACGAGTCGACGTGTCGGTCTCGGTTCATTCCGCCGGCGGCAGCCTGAAGACGGTCCAGATCGATCAGGCATTGGCCAAGCAGTATCATACGGCCCTCAAGAAGCTGCAGAAAACACTGGGGCTGCGCGGGGCGGTGGATGTGTCCACGCTCGCAGGATTCCGTGACATCTTGTCTATTTCCGATGAGCCGGTCGATGCCGGGCAACTGACGAAAACCGTGCTGCGGGTGCTGGGTGGCGCGCTGACAGACCTGGAGAAGATGCGCCGACGAGAAGGGGAGGCACTCGCCAAAGACCTGGCTCTCCACCTGGATGCGATCCGTGAGGCCAAGTCCACCGTGGCGGAAAAGACCCCGGTACTGGCCAAGCATGCATTTGAGCGCATGAAAGGCCGGATTGAGTCCCTGTTGCAGGCCGAATTGCCGGATCCGGCCCGGCTCCAACAGGAATTGGCGGTGTTTGCCGACCGTTCGGACATCTCAGAAGAATTGGTCAGACTTGAGTCACATATGCTACAGTTCGATCAGCAGCTCCACAGTAAGGAGTCGGTGGGGAAGACCTTAGAGTTCCTGCTCCAGGAAATGGGGCGGGAAGTGAACACCATCGGCTCAAAGGCCAACGACGCCGACATCGCCGCGTTGGTGGTCCGAATGAAAGCCGAACTGGAAAAATTGCGCGAACAAGTTCAGAATGTCGAATAGTGTCGGCCTGGTGCCGATGTCGAACCACCTATGAATACCGCGCCCGTTTCATCCAACGATAAACCTCCCCAAGTACGGCGGGGCATTTTGTTTATCATTTCGGCTCCGTCGGGGAGCGGGAAGACGACATTGTGCAAACAGATCACGGCCAATGTCCCTGGATTGTGGCATTCGATCTCGTACACCACGCGCAAACCGCGCCCGGGCGAGGTGGATGGGCAGGATTACCATTTTCTCGATGAGCCGGCCTTCCGCCAGATGATCGATCGGAATGAATTCATCGAATGGGCGCATGTCTACGGCAATTTGTACGGCACACCGCGCAAGATGCTGACCGAGAAAATGGAACAGGGCATCGACGTGCTGCTCGAAATCGATGTGCAGGGCGCGCGTTCAGTGAAAAAAAAGTTTGAAGACGGCGTGTATATCTTCATTCTGCCGCCGTCGTTCGACACGCTGCGGACAAGGCTTCAAAACCGGGCTGGGGACTCGCCGGACGAAATTCAACGCCGCCTGCAGAAAGCCAAAGAAGAGGTCTGGAGCTACCGGGAGTACTACTACATCGTCCGGAACGACGACCTGAAGCAATCCTTGAAAGAGCTCGAAAGCATTTTCCTGGCGGAACGGATCAAAACCAAACGCCTGAACATGACGTGGTTGGAAGAAAAATTCATTCTCGACAAAGAGGGCAAGCAGGGGAATTCCTCCTCCGCCCCCGCATCAAAGGAGCACTTGCATCATGGGTGAAATGTTAAGTTTGTTACCGGAATACGCCACCGGGGAGTTCGATTCACGACACCGGCTGGTGATTATCGCCGCGCAGCGGGCGAAACAACTCGTGCAGGGCGCGCGCATGTCCGGCCCGTCAAAATTCACCAAAGAAACGAGCATCGCGCTCGACGAAGTCCTTCGGCACAAGGTCAAATTCCTGATCGGACAGGAAGCCCGCGATGCGATCAAGGAATCCAAACGGGTCAAGGAAGGCGAGACGGAACGCCTGGCCATGATGACCGGAGAGGACGCCAAGGAAATCAAGAAAGAGCTGAGCGTCTACGTCGACGATACCGTCAAGCCCGCCCCTGCTCCGGAGGGCGAGGAGTAGTCCCGCTTCGTGCAGACCACCGGCCCCTCACTCACCGGTGTCCGCCTTGTGCTCGCCGTCACGGGGAGTATTGCCGCCTATAAGGCAGTCGGGCTCTTGCGTATGCTCCGTCGCGAAGGCGCGACGGTGAACGTCGTCATGACGGCAGGAGCCTGCCGGTTCGTGACTCCGCTGACCTTCGAGGTGTTGTCCGGTTCCGACGTGGCAACCGACCTCTTCGAAGCCCACCAGGAAATGCCGCACCTCTCCTTGCCGGAGCAGGCGCAGGCTATCCTGATTGCCCCGGCCACCGCCAATTGTCTGGCCAAAGCCGCGCTCGGGCTTGCCGACGATCTCCTCTCGACCATGCTTCTCACCACACAATGTCCCGTGATTTTCGCGCCGGCCATGGACGGGGACATGTGGCACCATCAGACCGTCGTAGAACACGTGGCCACGCTGCGTGCCCGCGGCGCAGTCATCGTCGAACCGGAAGAAGGCCCCCTCGCCTCAGGTCGATCGGGGCAGGGCCGGTTGGCCGATGAAGCACGAATCCTGTCGGCCCTCCAGGTCGCGCTCCACCCGCGTCGGGATTGGTCCGGTCGCCGTCTGCTCGTTTCCGCCGGGCCTACGCAGGAAGCCATCGACCCTGTGCGGTTCATTTCCAACCGGTCCTCCGGAAAGATGGGATATGCGCTCGCCGAAGCCGCGCAGGCACGCGGCGCGGAGGTCCTGCTGGTCTCAGGCCCCACCGCCCTGACCCCGCCGGCCGGCGTGGAGTTTTGTCCGGTGACGACGGCAGAGGAGATGCGCAAGGCTGTCATCAGCCGGTTTTCCTGGAGCGATACCGTCATCATGGCGGCCGCCGTTGCGGACTTTCGCCCTACACAACCCGCTGCACAGAAACTCAAAAAGCGACGGAGTCCCGTCACCAGCCTGGAGTTGTCGCCGACCGACGATATTCTCATGGAATTGGGCGAGCGCCGGACGACACAGGTGCTCGTGGGGTTTGCGGCGGAAACTGAGGATCTGCTTGCCCATGCGCGGGAAAAGCTGCAAGCTAAGGGCGTCGACCTGCTGGTCGCCAATGACGTGACGGCAGCAGGATCGGGCTTCGGGTCGGACCAGAATCGCGTGTTCATCCTGGATCGTGACGGCCGCACGGAGGAACTCCCCCTGTTACCCAAGCGTGAGGTCGCAGACCGCATTTTGGACCGAGTCCTGACCTTACCGACCGGCCAAAGGTCGACGAAGCCGGCCGCAGGAACAGGGACACATCGCAAGGAGTAGGGCGTGGCTTCTTCATCGCGTATCGATCCATCGACCGCCGCCGAAATCGACCGCCTGGCCATCGCCGTCGCCAAAGACCCGCGCTCGAAAGAATTCCTCCCCCTCGCGGACGAATACATCAAGGTCGGCATGTGGCAGGAAGCGGCGGGCGTACTCGAAGACGGCCTCAAGGCCTATCCCGGCTTTGTCACCGCCATGGCGGCATTGGGTCGGGTCTACGATCAATTGGGCCAGCCGGTGAAAGCGAAGGCTATTCTTGAAGACGTCGTCAGACAGCGCCCGGACAATCTTCGCGCGCATCGTATTCTCGCCAAGCTCTATCACGCCGAAGGGAACGCCGACTTAGCGTTGCTGTCCTGCACAGCCATCCTGAACGCCAACCCGTTCGATGAAGAGGCGGCCTCAGTCAAACGCAGCATCACCGGAGCACCTGACAATGCTCCGGCCGCCAAACGCGAGAAGAAACGAATCGTCACGGAGCCTAGACCCGACACAGCAAAAGCTGCGGCTCCCGTCACGCCCGCTCCCGAGCCATCCGTATCCACGTCATCGATGGCATCTGAACCGGTCACTGAAACACTGGGCCGGCCGACCCCGGATCTGCCTGTCGTGAAACATACGGCCGCGATCGCGCGACTGGAAGCCTGGCTGCGAACCATTCAAGCCCAACGCGTTCACTGACTGCATCCCCCCCAACTGACCCAGCGCTCGTCCCGTCCCCCGGAACAACGTTTGACCCACTCCTGACAGCCTGTTAGAATGCCGCCGCTGCTGGCATCTCTATCCATTGCAGCCTACTGATCACGGGGGCGCGCGACAGACACATGCTGCGGCTGCTAGTGCTTCATGGTCCCAATCTCAATCTCCTGGGGACGCGAGAGCCATCCGTCTACGGACAGGCCTCCTTGCCCGACATCGACAAGTCGATTGTCCGTCGCGCAGGCGAGCGGGGAATTGCGGTGCAGACCAAACAGACGAATGTAGAAGGGGAACTGGTCACCTGGATTCAGAATGCCAGGGGCCATTTCGACGGCATCATCATCAATCCGGCCGCGTATACCCACACCAGCATCGCCATTCGCGATGCGATCGCCGCCGTCGCCCTGCCGACGGTCGAGGTGCATCTGTCGAACATCCATCAGCGGGAGGAGTTTCGCCATCACTCCTTCATCGCCGGTGTCGCCCTGGGACAGATCTCCGGATTCGGTCCCACCGGCTATCTGCTGGCGCTGGACGCGTTGGCCGCGCACCTCGAGGCCGGCAGCAAGGCATCACGCCCTCGGACGGCCCCGAAGAATAAACCCACGGTTTCGCGCCGTTGAACTTGTTGTACCAAGGAGAGTTGTTGTGATTTCGACAGCAGAGTTTCGGAACGGCAGCCCGTTAATGGTAGAAGGTCAACCCTTTTATATTGTGGAATTTCAACACGTCAAACCCGGCAAGGGCGGGGCATTCGTCCGGACGAAGCTGAAGAGTTATCTCTCAGGCAACGTCCTCGACAGGACCTTTCGTTCCGGAGAAAAATTCGACACACCCCAGATCGAAGAATGCGACATGCAATTCCTGTATGCCACGAACGAGTCCTACACGTTCATGGATACGGAGACGTATGAGCAGTCGACCTATGAGAAGAGCCAGTTGGGAAGCAACGCCGATCTGCTCAAAGAAAACATGATCGCCAAGATCCTGATCTACGAGCACCGGCCGATTACGGTCCTGCTGCCGAACTTTGTCGAACTCAAAGTGGTCGACGGTGAACCGGGCGTGCGCGGGGATACGGCCTCGGGCGGCAATAAGCCGGTGATCGTCGAGACCGGCGCCACGATCAAGGTGCCGCTCTACCTGGAAATCGGGGAAACGATTCGCATCGATACGAGAACCCGTGAATTTGTGGAGCGCGTGCGTTGAGCTCATCAGGTAAAAAGACAGGAAAAGGCCGGGGGGCCGGGAAGCCGATCGTCCTACCGAGCGCCTTTGCGCCTCGATCGACGGCCGCTGAGACACTGCTCTCTCCGGACCAGGCCGCACAGATTCAACAGTTGGCCGACCTGCTGAAGCGCAACCATCTGACCGAGGTGGAAATCGAGCGGAGCGGAGTCCGTATCCGCATCCGGCATGAGCCGGTTATCCGGACCACGACGGCCCAGACGGTGGAGACCGTCACAAACCAGTCGACCTCTACCGGAACGACGCCGGCGGCGCAGACCCGTCCACCCGAAGAAACGGATGGCCAGGTCACGATTACGTCTCCTATCGTCGGCACCTTCTACCGCTCGCCCTCACCGGATGCAGACCCGTATGTGGAAGAGGGGGATTACGTAAAGAAGGGCCAGGTGCTTTGTATCGTCGAAGCCATGAAGCTGATGAACGAAATCGAGTCCGAGGCCGACGGGCAAATCACCAAAATATTGGCGGAGAGCACCAAGCCCGTCGAGTATGGACAACCTCTCTTCTTGATAGACCCCAACGCCACGCCCTAGCCGAAACGATCATCAGGGTTCGTGGCGAGACGACCGGGGATCCGTTCCTCGTGAATGGGTTTCCGACGGCAGACGGCACATGCCGGATCCTGCGACAGAACCGGATCAGGTCTCACCCGTGGCAGAGCAAACCGTTAGAACCAGGCGGACACAGAGAGTGACCCGCGCCGGAGTATCTTGTGTTTAAGAAAGTGTTGGTTGCCAATCGTGGAGAAATCGCCCTGCGGGTGATCCGCGCCTGCAAAGAGCTCGGCGTCAAAACCGTGGCGATCCACTCCGAAGCCGATGCCGCGAGCCTGCACGTGCGGGCTGCGGACGAACATGTCTGCGTCGGCCCGCCGGAAGCCGCCCTCAGTTACCGCAATATCCCCAACGTGCTGAGCGCGGCCGAAGTCACCGGGGCCGATGCCATTCACCCCGGCTATGGATTCCTCTCAGAGAATGCGCACTTCGCGGAAGTCTGCGAATCGATCGGCGTCAAATTCATCGGCCCGACCTCCGAAAACATCGCCCTGATGGGCGACAAATCGAAGGCACGGGAAGTCGTCGCCAAGAAGGGCCTCCCGGTCACGCCCGGCAGCCCCGGCGAACTCCGGAGCGAACAGGATGCCCAAGAGGCCGCGAAGACCATCGGCTTCCCCGTGATCATCAAGGCCTCGGCCGGAGGCGGCGGACGCGGCATGCGCGTGGTGAACAAACCGGAGGAACTGGCGCGAGCGTTTCAGGCGGCGCAAGCCGAAGCGAAGTCCACCTTCGGCCACGACGGCGTCTATCTCGAACGCTATTTCCTCGAACCGCGACACATCGAAGTGCAGATCGTGGCCGACAATCGGGGCCATGTGGTCCACCTCGGCGAGCGTGATTGTTCCATCCAACGACGTCACCAAAAGCTGGTGGAAGAAACCCCGTCGCCTGCCATCGATGAACGGCTGCGGCGTGAAATCGGCCGGGTAGCCGTGGAGGCCGTGAAAGCCATTCGTTATTGTAACGTCGGCACAGTGGAGTTTCTCCTCGACAAGGATCGCAACTTCTTTTTCATGGAAGTGAACACCCGCATCCAGGTCGAACACCCCATCACGGAAATGGTGACCGGGATCGACCTCGTGAAAGAACAGATCCGGATTGCCTCGGGCATGCCCCTCTCGTTCAAGCAGCCGGACATCAAGTTGAACGGTCACAGCTTCGAGTGCCGGATCAATGCCGAAGACCCGGAAAAGTTCACGCCCTGTCCAGGCCAGATCACCAAATATTCCGCCCCCGGAGGATTCGGCGTGCGCGTCGATTCCGCGATGGAACCGAACGCCGTGGTCGTCCCATACTACGACAGCCTGATCGCCAAATTGATTACGCACGGACGTGATCGCCAGGAGGCGATGGCCCGCATGCGCCGCGCACTCGATGAATTTGTCATCGAAGGCATCAAGACGACGATCCCTCTCCATCGGAAAATATTCAACGATCCCGATTTCCAGAAGGGGCATGTCTCCACGACATTCCTCGACCGTTTTCTTGCCGGCCAGTCCTCGTAACAGGTTGCTGACAAACAGATCTCAGCCCAGTGTTTTGCGAACCGGCTGAGGTCATGTATCCATAGGAATCACCCGCAGGCCGTTCAAAATGGCCATCCAGCAAGGCCGCAGCAAGCGACGTGGCGAAATCCGTACCCCAATCGTACGGTGAGCCATGGAGCGACGCGAGAACGCCGCTGGTGGACTTTTTCAACGGCCTGCTAATTGACCAGGAGCCAGCCACGTCTCAGGTCCCTCCACAACTGCCCCTGAAAGGGCTGTACCTCGTGCTCGACCCCACGGTCAGGCCCGATCGCCCGCTGCCCGATCTCCTGCGCGAAGCAGCCGCGTACGGTGTCCGCCTCTTTCAATACCGGGATAAGCAGGCCACGATGAAAGAGGCCTATGCGAAGGCGCTCGCATTGCGTCAGGCCGCAACCGACGTCGGCGCCCTCTTGATCGTCAACGATCGCTGTGATTTAGCGATGGCCGTGAACGCGGATGGAGTGCACCTGGGCCAGGACGACCTTCCCATCTTTTACGCCCGACAACTCATGGGACCGGGAAAAGTCATCGGACTCTCGACGCACAACACAGCTCAGGTGCGTGAGGCCGCCGCTGCGCAGCCCGATTACGTGGGATTCGGACCGATTTTTAGCACCTCCACGAAAGCCGATCACGACCCGGTGGTCGGTCTGGAAGGATTACGCGCGGCGCGCGCGTTGACCACGCTGCCGATGTTTGCGATCGGCGGCATTACGGCTGAGTCGGTGGGTGAGATTATGGCGGCCGGGGCGGATGGTGTGGCAGTGATCTCTGCGATTCTCAAGGCTCCGGACCTCGGCGCGGCTATCCGGACCTTCCAACAGCATTTGCCCACACCAGATCCGCAAGCTCCCTGATCGGGCTACTCTGCGCCAGCGTCTCACCGGCGCCAGACCAATCAGAGCCAAGGTGCGGCCGGTAGGGCAGCGGTCCCAACACCGGAACACCGGCTCGCTCCCGTAACAGCGCGACCGTAGACGCACACTGCTCCTGCTGCGCGGTCGTCGTGGACGGGACAGTCTCATTCAACAGGACAGCCACCACGGTCAGCCGACGTTGCCGAAGGCCCTCCAGCGTCAGCAGCGCATGATTGATCCCGCCGAGCCCGGCCCGCCCCACAAGTGCGACGGGCAGCCCGATCCGGCCGATCAAGTCACGCATATCCCAATCCTTCCCAATCGGCACGAGCAGGCCGCCGGCGCCTTCAACCACAACACAAGAGTACCGGGCCGCAAGCCGTTCGTACCGTCTCATGATCTCCTGCATCTCGATCACGCGGCCTTGCGCGGATGCAGCGGCGAGGGGAGCGAGCGGCGCGGGGAACCGGTAGGGAGACACCTCTTCGATCCCATCGTCTACTCCCGCCGCAGCCATGAGTCGCCCCGCGTCGCTCTCACTCAGTTGCTCGAGAAACACCCCGGTTTCGACCGGCTTCATCACCCCGACAGAGCGGCCCGTCTGGACCAGACTCCGGACCAACGCAGAGGACACGACCGTCTTTCCAACGCCCGTATCCGTGCCGGTCACAAACACCCCTTTGGTTGCTGCCATTCTCTTCCCACCTCACACGCTGTGAAAATAGATTCGCCCTCCGAATTCGACGAACGGCGATCGGTACCCACGAGTGAGTCCCCGACAGGATGCTCAAAACGGCTACCAGCAAGGCCGCAGGGAGTGCGTCGACTGAGGCGTACCTTTACGGTACGTCGCAAGGAGACGTACGACCGAGAACGAAGCTGGCGGCTGTTTTCAGCATCCTGCTACAGAATGCGGCTATCCAGGTTCCACACTTGCCCCGACATATCGGAGAGCTGCGCGAGTTGGCAAATCGTCCTGCTCACATCAGCCAGGTTCGAGACACGTCCCAGCACATGGTCGTCGAGCCGTTCACCGGTTGGAAATGAGTCACCGGCCATGCCCGTTTGCTGCCAGCCGGGACAGACCAGATTCACGCGAATATTGTGCGGTCCCCATTCCCGCGCCGCGGTCTTCACCAGCCCGATCAGCCCCGCCTTCGACGCTGCATAGGCAGCTTGGCCGTTCGTTCCCTGCAATCCGGCAAAGGACCCGATCACGACGACGGATCCACCGCCCTGCGTCATCATATCGTTCACCGCAGCGGTCATGCAGCGATAGGTGCCCGTCAGATTTGTGTCGATGATCTGTTGCCATGCTTCTTCCGGACAAGTCACCACCAGATGCTTCGACGCCATGCCGGCATTGCAGAGCAGGGTATCGACTCGGCCGCGCTGCGACCGTATCGCGTCCAGCATCGTCTGGACCTCATGGCTCGACCGTACATCCGCCTGGTAGAGGGCACCCTGACCACCGGCCTGCGAGAGCAGCGCGAGCGTCTCTTCAGCTGCCGGCCGCTGACGAAAGTAATGCACCCCCACCCAATACCCGGCATGGGCGAAGGCCAGACAGAGCGCACGACCGATTCCACCGGACCCACCGGTTACCAGAACCGTCCGGCGTTCACGAACGTCTTGAGCTGCGGGAGGTAATGCGGGCATCACGGCGAGCGATTATGCGAGGAGGCACAGGAGAAGGCAAGGCGGGACCTGCCGGCTTGCTGCGGCGAATCGGGTATGGTACCGTGATTTTTTTGACTGGAGGGCAGCCGTGATCGTTCAGAATTTGGTGCGCTCGACCGTGGTCGCAGTGGGCATGTGCGGGTTCGTGGGCATCCTGTTGGGTCATGGCCAAGCTCAGGCCACGGAGGTAGGACAGACCATCGCCCAGTCTGCCGACTATTTCCCCGACACCGTCGGCACGCGCTGGCAGTACCGCGGACAGATCTCGGAAGGCCCTCTCCAGACGATCGAGAACAAATACTTCTTCAACGTGTCGTCGGTGACCGGAACCCGCACCCTGAAGGGCGGCGTGGTCGTCAACGTGTTTCATGACACCAACCCAGGCAACCATGGCGCATCCGACAGCTTTTACCGCCGCGATGCGGCCGGCGTGGTGTACTACGGGTCCGAGCCGGGCACGCCGTTGGAGAAGCAGCTCGTGCCGTATCAGATCATCCGGTTCCCGATGAAAGTGGCTCAATCCTTTCAACAGTTCAATCGCACGGACATCGATTTCGGAAGCGATATCGATGGGGACGGCACCAACGAACATGTGGACGTCGAAGGAGTCTCGACGGTGCTCGGTCAGGAATCGATCACGGTGCCCGCCGGCACGTATCCCGACGCCGTGCGCGTGGAAGCGCGGATGACCCTCAAGATTCATCTCTCCTCCGCCGATCGGACGGCGGTCGGCACCGATGTGATGACGGCCTGGTTCGCGAAGGGCGTGGGGCTGGTCAAATATATCGAACGGCAGGAATTGGCCGCGCTCAAGGAGGATCGGGGCAACATCACCGATATCACGGAAGAACTGGAAGAGGTCAGCGTAAAATCCGCGCCGGCCCTACAGGGTCGGAGCGAATCCGCGCCGGAGCGTCTGCTCGCTGACGACACGCGCGACCATGAATTGTTTCAGGTACTCTTCGCCCCCGGCCTTCGCCCCTATACCCGATAGCCGGTGGCCGCCGAACGGTTGCCGACCGACCAGGGCGCCGGTAATCGAACGGTTGATGTAGAGGTTGCCGACATCGAACGCCTGACGCGCCAGCTCGATATGCCGGGGACTACGTGAGTACAGTCCTCCGGTCAACGCGTAGGCGGTGTCGTTGGCAATCTGCAACGCCTGTTCGAACGAGGACGCTCGCATCACGGCCAACACGGGGCCGAAAATTTCTTCCTGCGCCAACCGCTGAGTCGGCTCGATCCCTGCGATGACCACCGGTCCCACGGCATAACCGGGTCCTTCCATCGACCGATCGACCACGACCCGGCCTTCTCGTCGCCCGATCTCCAGATATTCCCGAATCCGTTTCTGGGCCCGCCCGTCGATCACCGGACCGATCTGGGTAGCCGGATCCTCAGCCGCGCCAATGCGCAGACTCATAACCGCATCGGCCAGCCGTTGGATGAACGCATCGTGAATCGAATCCAAGAGGATCACACGTGAACAGGCGGAACATTTCTGACCTGCGTAGCCGGTAAACGACTGCACCACCCCTGTCACGGCTTCGTCGAGATCGGCCGTGTCATCGACGATGATCGCATTTTTTCCACCCATCTCAGCAATGACTCGCTTCACGAACCGCTGTCCCGGTTGTTGAACCGCAGCGGCCTGCACCATGCCCAATCCCACATCCTTGGAGCCGGTAAACGCAATCGTGGCGACGGACGCCTGGGTCACTAACTCGCGCCCGACGTCGGGACCACCCGGCACATATTGGAGGACGCCCGCCGGCACACCGGCCTGTCGCATAATCCCGGCAAGCCGGTAGCCGATGATCGACGCGCGTTCGGACGGTTTGAACAAGACCGAATTGCCGGAAACCAGAGCCGCCGCGACCATCCCGGCAGGAATGGCGAGCGGAAAATTCCACGGCGCGATGACAACCGTGACTCCGCGCGGACTCCAGAACAACTCGTTCAACTCACCGGGGTACCGGCCCAAGCGGGGGGGCGGCTCAAGCTGCTCCATTGCTCCGGCGTAGTACTCCAGAAAATCGATCGCCTCGGCCACATCGGCATCGGCCTCGCGCCAGGGCTTTCCTTCCTCGAATACTTCCCAAGCGGCCAATTCCCAACGCTGCTCGCGCATCAACCAAGCAGCCTTCCGCATTACAGCAACACGATCCGAAAGCGTCCGATCTTTCCATTCATCTGCATGCGACACGGCGACCTTCACGAGACCAGCTACGTCGGCTGGTTGATAACTCTTCACCACGCCGGCCAATTGATCCGGTTGGCTGGGATTGAATGAGCGTAGATCCGCTCCTGTCGGGAGATGTTCATTCACCTTCGAGACATCAAGCCGTTGCCCCAATTGTTTGCGCACGTGATCGATGGCCTCGGCCATGGCGACCCGAACCTGCTCCCGTGAAAAATCCGCCACCGGCTCGTTCACAAACTGAGCGGCCTCGACGCTGGAAGAAGCGCCGGGCTCAGTCGTCATCGGGGAAGGAGGCGAGGGTAGTGTTGCATCGGGCGGAGACAGCAACAGGGACAGAGGCTGCGACTCCACGTATTCCTTCCGCAGGAACGATTCGTTCGACGTATTCTCCAACAACCGCCGCACCAGATAGGCCATGCCGGGAAGGAGTTCTCCGACCGGGGCATAGAGCCGGAGCCGCCGGCCACGATCACTCATCGCATGCTGAAACGGCTCGGCCATGCCGTAGATCATCTGATATTCCCAGGCATTCGGCGGCAGCTTCAGCGCCTCGGCCACCGCTTCGACCACGGCCAGGCTACGGAGGTTGTGCGTGCCGAACGCCGGCCGGATCACATCGCTCCGCTCCAACAGCAATCGAATGAGCCTTTCGTAGTTCACATCCGTCTGTGCCTTCTGCTCGAACAGCGGCATCGGCCATCCGCGTTGACGATAACGAATCGCGTCGGAGTCCCAATAGGCGCCCTTCACCAGCCTGATCGTGATCGGCGCCTGCCGCGCGCTGCTCCAAGCCAAGAGCCGTTGCACGTCGTCGTATGTATCGGTGCGATAGGCCTGCAGCGCGATCCCCGCATGGGGAAAGGTCCGGTAGGGTTCTTCCATGAAGAAGCGCATGAAGATGGAGAGAATGAGTTCCTTCGTCTCCGCCTGTTCCATATCGAAAATGACCGAGGCGGAGAGGGTGCCTGCGAGATTCAAGAGCGGCCGCAGGCGGGCCGCAACGGCACGGTAGCTGGATTCGGGATCGATGGGATCGAGCTGTGAATAGAGGGCCGAAATCTTGATCGACAATTGCACGCGAGCCAGGGGGCCAAGATGATCCCGTTCGAGTAAAAGGGCAGGGGACCAACCGGGACAAGCTTCGCCGAGAGTCCGCAATGCCGCCAGACAGCGGGCCCGATAGCCATCCGCTTCGCGCTCGCTGACGCTGGCTTCGCCCAGCAGGTCCACCGAAAAGGCCCGGCCATCCTCCCATAATTTGCGGAGCGTCGGAACGGCCTGCTCGATGGACGCCCCGGCGATGAAACTGGTCGCCATCTGCTCCACCTGATGCCGGATGGCTTTTCCACTGAGCGATGCGCCGAACTTCGTGGAGGCAAGCGCCTTGAGTCCCCATTGGGCACCGAAGAGGTGTGCACTCATCTCGCCGAAGTATTCCTCGGCCAGCCGCACGACCTGCGCATCGTCGTGCAACGAGGGCAGGACATCGATGAATCGGAACAACTGGGCTTTGAAGGCGGGATCTTTCATCGCCAGGTTGATGGCCGCCTGCGACCACCAACGCGAGTCGAACAGGCCGGGCGCCTGTCCGCCGGAACGCCGGGCCAAATCTTCACCAATCGCGCGGATACGGGGTTCGAGCAGGGCAGGGTCGAGGGGCATCGGTTCCTCCTGAACCAGAATGAGAGGCTCTCTGCAGTATACACCGCGTTAGCTCCATGTGAGACGGTGATCGCGCCAGCAGGCACCGACACTTCAGCTCAGGCGGCAAAAATAACGCTGGGGACCGCTTCCGGAAGATCGGGGGCCAAAACCCCTCCGGCTTTTGAGCGAATATGCTGAGCTATCCGAGTCGATGTACTGTTTAAGAATGTAGCGGGTGAATGGATGTTATCGGGTCATAGACTACATGGCTTCGAGCAAGGATTCGGAAGTAAACAATGCCGTTGTTACTGAAATTTTCGAGTAGATCGAGCCGGGCGAATTGCAATGAGGAGAAGAAATTAGAACACATCTCCAGCCTACCTCGCGGATTCTCTACGAGAAATGGATGGTCTGAAAATGGTTGTTTGGGCAAAACAGTGGGTTGTTGACATGATTTAGAAGTTAGTTTACTTTAAACTCATGATTAAGCTCAATGTGCACGAGGCGAAGACCCATCTTTCCAAATATCTGGCGAAACTCAAGGCAGGAGAGCGGATTGTCCTGTGCAAACGCAATCAGCCCATTGCCGAGATCACAGCCCTTCCGGACCTTCCAACCCGCGCTCGCCCCATTGGTCTGGCGAAAGGCCGCTTCTCCGTCCCCCGTAGATTTTTCGAGCCGCTCCCAAGTGCACTGGTTGAGGCATTTGAAGGTCATCACGAGTGAAGTGCCTGCTCGATAGCTGCACCTTCCTGTGGGTTATTTCGGGAGCGAAGGAACTATCGCCGCTTGCAAAGGAACTTTTTATCGACCCGGCCAATGAGATGCTGCTCAGCGTCGTCTCGGTGTGGGAACTCTCGGTCAAACATGGATTAGGAAAGTTACCGCTGCCCAGTCCGATAGACCGCTTTCTCATGGAACAACGAGAGCGACATGGGATTGCGATTCTTCCGCTTCAGGAGCGCGCCGTGCTGCACCTGCATAAGCTCCCCCCTTTGCACCGGGATCCATTCGATCGTATGCTTATTTGCCAGGCCATCGAACATGACTGCCTTCTACTCACCCCCGATCCTTTAATCACCCAATATCCGGTTCGCGCCCGCTGGTAAGGGTGAGCGCGCCGTGGATCAGGTCGAACATGCTCACATGCAGGCAAGCCGTAAGCCGATTGACTGAAAAGGTCCGGCCATCCTCCCACAATTTACGGAGTGTCGGAACAGCCTGCTCGATGGACGCACCGGCGATGAAACTGCCGGCCATTTGTTCCACCTGATGCCGGATGGCTTTTCCACTGAGCGTCGCGCCAAGCGCCCGAAGCCCCCACTGTGCGCCGAACAAATGCGCGCCCATCTCGCCGAAATATTCCTCGGCCAACCGGACCACCTGCGAATCGTCCTGCAATGCCGGCAACACATCGATGAATCGGAACAACTGGGCTTTGAAGGCGGGATCTTTCATCGCCAGGTTGAGGCTGCCTGGGACCACCAGTGCGAATCGAACAGGCCGGGATCCTATCCGCCTGAACGCCGGGCCAAGTCTTCACCAATTGCGTGGATACGGGGTTCGAGCAGGGCGGGGTCAAGAGGCATCGGTTCCTCCTGAAGCAGGATGAGAGGCTCTCTGCAGTATACACCGCAGCGCCCGAGTTGAATATTTGAGGACGATTGCCCGCGCTTCACATACAGCTGCCGTAAGCAAACGAGAAGTCCTCAGGCGTTCCGGAAGCGCGAGGCGTTAACCGAGAATGGCAATGGTATCCTCGCGATCATGACGCAACGGCTGAAGCATGTGCAGCAGGATCACATGTGATCGCACAGCCGCCTCTGAGAGTGCAGACAATGGTAGGAGCGGCTGTAGAGAGCGAACGCAGACCAGGCTGTATCGGCGCGAGGAGCCTTGCAAATTTCCTGTGTCTTGTTAGAATCCACCCGTTGCCGCACGACCCTCTACACATCGCCGCGAGACGGCATGCGGCATGTCTTACTGTCACAAATTCCCGATTGATCTATCCTCTCTCACCTCACATCCTTCATTCGAACAGGAGAGGCCAAGAGCCATGCACTCCACCATCTCAACGCCATGCGTCCTATGAATATTGAAACAAGCCACGATCTCATCGAGAGGATTCTCACAAAATGGACAGGGCGGATTGGGGAAGACTACCCGGGATACAAGGGACATGTGTATCGCATGTTCAATTTCTGCTTGGCTTTGCGTCCATGCACTGAAGAGGACAGGACGAAGTTAGCCATTGCGGCCTGCTTCCACGATATCGGTCTTTGGTCGGACCAGACGGTCGACTACATCTCGCCTTCAATTGCGCACGCAGCCCAATACCTGTCCGACACAGGGCGCGAGGCGTGGGTGGAAGAAATTGCCCTCATGATCGACATGCACCATAAGGTGCGCGCCTATACAGATGGCCGCTACCCTCTCGTTGAGCTGTTCAGAAAAGGCGACCTGGTTGATTTCTCGCTCGGCCTGTTCAGGTTTGGCATTCCCCGGGACTATATCAGGGACGTGAAGGCCCACATCCCGAACCATGGCTTTCACACATTTCTCATAAAAACAGGCAGCTCATGGTTTCTCAAGCATCCCTTCAGCCCGGCTCCCTTCATGCGTTGGTAACGCAGACGGAGTTGCTCTAGCCCGGACTATTCATGAATGCCGTCGCGAGACGTTCGAGACGGAAGCCCGCCGAGGCTGCTCGCACGTAAGGCCGACGCAGGCGTACTGGCAGTCCGTCGAGGAGGCCGAACGAGAACAGCCTCGCCGGGCGAGAGGATCGGACGCCGGAGCAGGGATTCATGCATAGTCCGGGCTAGGAGATCCTCACGAAAACCTCGTTTTCTCGTTCTCGTTGCAACATAAGGTCGGCCCCATAACAGGCATCCCGCATAGCTGAACTACGGAAGAGGCACGGGCCAGTCCGGAAAAGACAGGCTTTGCACGAGTACAGATATCCGCGCGGCTTTCATGAGTCCCCAACGCTTCTCCCCTTGAAAATCCGCCTGCAGCTCCGGTAGCATGCGCCGTTTGCCTTGACCTACACCATTCGCATGACGGTGCACTGTGGCGAAGAGTTGCGCACAGGTTCCGAAGGAGTACGATGGCCGACTCGACCACACAATCCGTCTGCTGGGGCACCGTGGCCCTGTTCACTGCACTCACGCTGCTGACGTTCGTCGGCGTCCCGCTCTTCGGTTACTACTATGATTACACCCTGCTCGATTGGGTGCTGCTTGCCGTCCTCTATATTGTGACCGGCATGGGGATTACGGTCGGCTATCACCGCATGATCACCCATCGCAGCTTCGAGAGTCATCCCTGGGTGAAAGCCTGCCTCCTGGTGATGGGGGGCTGGGCCGTGCAGAACTCCGCCCTCATGTGGTGCGCCGATCACATCCGCCACCATGCGCACACGGACGAAGAGGCCGATCCCTACAACGCGTCGAAAGGATTCTGGCACAGTCACGTCGGCTGGTTGTTTTTCGATACCTCGTATCGTGAGGACCGGTTCGCCGCGAAATTACGTACCGACCCGATGATCATGTGGCAACACCGGTACTATTGGGTCATCGTCGCATCGGGGTTATTGCTCCCGTTTGTACTCGGGTATCTGAACGGTGGCTTCACCAGCGGGCTCGGTTGTTTCCTGCTCGCCGGCGTGCTGCGAACCGTGCTAGTTTTGAACTCTACGTTTACGATCAACTCCCTCTGCCATATGGTCGGCACCCAACCGCACGGCACACAGGATAGCAGCCGCGACAGTTGGTTGATCTCCTTCATCAGTTTCGGCGAGGGCTACCACAACTATCACCACACCTATTCGCACGACTATCGGAACGGATCAAAGTGGTACAACTTCGACCCGTCGAAATGGTTAATCTATTCATTGTCGTTGTTCGGCCTGACCTATAACTTGCACCGGGAACGCACGTAGCAGGCGTGAAACGCGAGACGTGAAAGGTGAAACGGCTCGCCTATCGTTCAGACAGACTCGATTCTCGATGAGCAATGTTCGATTGAACATTGCTCATCGAACATTCCGGCGAGTGTTCCACCGTTCCATCGAGTCCTCTTCTACCTAACTCCGCACTGCGTCTACTGGCCCATTTCTTTTCCTCGGGGCGATAGCTTAATATGCGATGAAGCCCGCGAATTCCATCCGGACCCGCGAGGTGCAGGAGGCAGATCTATGGCAGAGCAACAAGGTGGCGCACCGCATCAAGACGAGGCGGCCGCCAAGCCCAATATCATTCCCGGCGTGAAACACGTCGTCGCCATCAGCAGCGGCAAGGGCGGCGTCGGGAAATCCACCGTGTCGGTCAATCTGGCAGTGGCACTCGCCCTCACCGGGGCCAAGGTCGGATTGCTGGATGCCGATATCTACGGCCCCAACATCCCGATGATGATGGGCGTCGAAAAAACACCCGAACAGAAGGACGGTAAGATCGCCCCGGCGGAAAGCCACGGCGTCAAACTGATCTCCATGGGATTTTTTGTGCCGGAGGATACCGCCGTCGTGTGGCGTGGTCCGATGGTCCACACCGCCATTCAACAACTCTTCCGGGATGTCCTCTGGGGCGACTTGGATTATCTGCTGATCGACCTGCCGCCGGGAACCGGTGACGCGCAACTGACGCTGACCCAGCTGGTGTCCCTGTCGGGCGCCGTCACGGTCACAACCCCGCAGGAAGTAGCGCTGCACGATGTGCGCAAAGGCATGATGATGTTCCAGAAGGTCAACGTGCCTCTGCTCGGCATCGTCGAGAACATGAGCTTTTTCCTCTGCGGTCATTGCGGCGAACGCACGGAGATCTTTTCTTATGGCGGCGGAGAACGGGCCGCGGAGAAACTGGGCATTCCCTTCCTCGGACGGGTGCCCATCGATCCGGCCATTCGCGCCGGCGGCGATACCGGGAACCCGATCGTGGTTGCCAAACCGGATTCACCGCAAGCTCAGGCTTTTCGCGAGATCGCCGCGAAACTTGCGGCAGCATTACAAACGGGCGAGGCAGGGGCGGCGAAGAGCCGCATCGCCAGTCTGCTGGACAAAATCAAACGACCGGCTACCGGAAATTAGCCGGCCGCCGGATCAAGGAAGATGGACGTACTCAGGGAGGATGTATGGGCGAGCTGATTAGAATCGCAGGAACCGCCGACGTGAAGCCGGGAGCCGGCATGGTGGCGGAAGTCAACGGCAAGGCGATCGCGGTGTTCAACGTGGATGGCGCCTTTTATGCCATCGACAATACCTGCGTCCACCGGGGCGGCCCGCTGGGCGAAGGGGATGTGGAAGGGGACGTGGTGTCCTGCCCCTGGCACAACTGGCAGTTCAACGTGAAAACCGGCACCTGCGTCAACAACCCCGCGGCGAAAGTGACTGCGTACGAAGTCACAGTCGAAGGCACCGACATTAAAGTCCGGCTGTGACACAGAGCCGGCCCGCGCCGGTCACCAGGTCACGGCAGCGAATGAATGTTCCCGGCACCACAGTGAATGGAGGCTCCGATGGCAGACAATACGCTGACCCCGAAACACATTGAGATCGCCGAAACTTTCGTGCGGCTCTACGTCTTTCTGACCCAGTACATCGACCGCTGCGAAGATGAAGCCGCGCGCAAGGAATATCCGGAAGCAGAACTCCAAAAGCACCTCGGCGAAACCCGCGCCAAGATGATGGAAATCCTGAAGGTGAACCCTGTCGTCAAGGGCAAGGTGGAAAAAGAATGTGAACGGGTCCTCGCGCTGGGCAGCAAGTGTCTGATGGGCGGAACCGAAAAGGTAGCCGCGCTGGATGTGCTGGGAGCAGAGCGGGTCATTCTCAAAAACAAGACCATCGCCTTGAGCGATCTGTTAGCCGTGTATCGCGCGCTCTAATCGTTCGATGTCCACCCCGGCTGGAGAGAAACACCAACTCGCCGGTTTCGATGCCAGGGAACGAGGGTTCAATCGTCCCGTGGAATTCGTGCGGACAGTCGCGGGGTACCAGGCGACATTGCGGTATGAAACGACGCACCTCGTCACCCCGGAGGCACCGAGCGCAGGCGAGGCCCTGCTGCAATTGATTACCACCCTCCAGCAACAGGGGTACACTCAACTGCGCAGCCAGCAGAGTTATCGCGACGGCATCTACCTCGGCTCGCAGGAGCTGTGGGTGGAATATCCGGACCGGCAGGCAGCCCCGGAAGTCGGACTCCTGGGCCTGCTGAAGAAGTGGCTCGGCCGCTCATCAGGTTGAGGGCCGCCACAAACCCCACACCGCCCCCGGCGACATTGACTCTCCTCCGCCTCACGCCTATAGTCCATTCCAGGTCCACCACCTGATCGTTCGACCGTCAGCCTTCACTAGCCAGGATTATTCATGAATGCCGTCGCGAGGCGTTCGAGACGGAAGCCTGCCGAGGCTTCTCGCACGTGAGGCCGACGTAGGCGTACTCGTAGTCCGTCGAGGAGGCCGAACGAGAACAGCCTCGCCGGGCGAGAGGATCGGACGCCGGAGCAGGTATTCATGAATAGTCCTGGCTAGACAGGATCCGGCACCGGAGAATTGACGATGCGCTGGGTTCACGTCCTGCTCCTCACCCTCATCGCACTGCTCCTGCCTGGCATGGCAACCGCCAAGGTCTATCGTTGCCAAGGCGCCAACGGCAGCACGGTCCTGACCGACCAACCGAAGGGCAAGCCGGGCTGCGTCGCCATCGACACCGCCACACCCCCACTCCCGGGAGGATTCACTCCGCCGGTCGAGCCGACCCCACCGGCACAGATAGAACTGCCGGCGAACCCGATTCTACCGTCTATTTCAGCCGCTCCGATGATTCCTCGCCAACCCGGTCCCGGCGATCCGTCGTTATCGCCGACCGGTGTGAAGGAGGCGCCCGAGAAGACCGCACCCGAAGCGCAACGTTGCTCACCCCGCGTCAACCCGCTGAATCCCTTCGCCGGAATGAATTGCTCGCCGGCATCCGGCGAACCTCCGACAGAGAACAAGAACCAGTAGCCCCTCGCCGCACGCTTCGCCACAGGCTCGATTGACTCTCCCGATGCCCCTTCATATAATGCCGAAATGAACCGTTTAAGCTGATCTCACAAGCACTTATGTCTGCCTTCTCCGCTGGTTTTTTATCCCGTCGCGCACAGGATCTTCGAGCCGGTCTCCGGCACGCGTTTGCCGTGCGTTCTGAACCAGCAGCCTTCACCATCGAGGACCTGACCCTGCTCGAACGAGTCGCCGACGCCGTCGTCTCGCGCGGCATGGCCGCACCGGCCACGTTGTTTCTCGAGTCGATGGGCCCCATGAACTTTCTCGGCAGCCAGGCGCTGCACTTTCTGGCTCCCGTCGTAGAATGCGTGCTGACCGGCACGGAGATCGCGCAGATCGCGCGCCTGCTGGAACGGCGCGATTCCATTCACCGCCTGACCGCCCTCATCGAAGCCAAGGCCGCGGCTCCCAAAGGAGCGCCCGCTCGATGACGGAACAGCCTCACTCGCCGGCGGCACCAGCAGTGACTCATCCCTTGAACGTCATCGTCGCAACCGATTGCGGCAGCACCACCACCAAAGCCATTCTGATCGAAAAGGTCGGGGAGGAATATCGCCAGACCTACCGTGGTGAAGCGCCGACGACCGTCGAAGCCCCGTTCGAAGACGTGACCCGCGGCGTGTTAAACGCCATTGCCGAAATCGAGGAACTCTCCGGGCGCACGATTCTGGACGGCGAGCGCATCATCACGCCCAACCAGGCGACGCAGGGCGATCCCAAGCGAGGCGTGGATATTTACGTCTCAACCAGCAGCGCCGGCGGCGGATTGCAGATGATGGTCACCGGCGTGGTGCAGAACATGACCGGTGAGAGCGCTCAACGCGCCGCCCTGGGCGCCGGCGCCATCGTCATCGACGTCTTGGCCTCGAACGATGGGCGGCTGCCCTACGAAAAGATCGAGCGGATTCGAAGCATGCGCCCGGACATGATCCTGATGTCCGGCGGCACCGACGGCGGCGCCGTGACCCATGTGGTGGAAATGGCCGAGTACATTGCCGCCGCCGATCCGCGACCGCGCTTCGGCAGCACCTACCGGCTGCCGCTCGTGTATGCAGGCAACACAGACGCCCGGCCGCAAATCAAGACCATTTTAGGCGAGAAGACCGCCTTGGATTTCGCCGACAATATCCGTCCGGTCCTCGAGCGCGAAAACCTTGCGCCGGCCCGCAACAAAATCCACGACCTGTTTCTCGAACACGTCATGCAGCAGGCTCCCGGCTATAAGAAACTCATCGACATGGCCGGCGCGCCCATCATGCCGACCCCGGCGGCGGTTGGCGTCATCATGGAGACCATCGCCAAACGCGACGGCATCAACCTGATCGGCGTCGATATCGGCGGCGCCACCACCGACGTCTTCTCGGTGTTCAACGGGCTCTTCAACCGTACGGTCAGCGCCAATCTCGGGATGTCCTACAGCATTTCGAATGTGCTGGCAGAAGCGGGGCTCGACAACATCATGCGCTGGGTGCCGTTTACCATCGATGAACAGACCCTGCGCAACCGCATCAAAAACAAGATGGTGCGGCCCACGACGATCCCTCAATCGCTCGATGAACTGCAGATCGAACATGCCATCGCGCGCGAGGCCCTGCGGCTGGCGCTGATCCACCACAAGTCACTCGCCACGGGGCTCAAGGGCATCCAGCAGGAACGCACCATTTCCGATGTGTTCGAGCAACGGACGTCCGGCAAGACCCTGATCGATCTGTTGAAACTGGACTTGATCGTCGGCAGCGGCGGCATCCTGTCGCATGCGCCGCGCCGCATCCAATCCATGCTGATGATGGTGGATGCCTATGAACCGCTCGGTGTCACGACGCTGTCGGTCGATAGCATTTTCATGATGCCGCATCTCGGCGTGCTCTCCACTGTGAACGAGCAGGCCGCCACCGATGTCTTTGTCCGTGATTGCATGGTCTATCTCGGCACCTGTATCGCCCCGATCGGTCAGGGAAAAGACGGTGAGCGCTGCGCCGGTTATGAAGTGGCGTTGCCGGATGGACGGATCGAAAAGGGTCAGCTGGGGTTCGGCGATCTCAAATTGTTTCCCCTCACGCGCGAACAGCAGGCCACGGTCACGATGCAGCCGGCCAAACAGATCGATCTCGGGAACGGGCCGGGACAGTCGTTCACAAAAACGGTGACGGGTGGTGTGGTGGGCCTTATGCTCGACGGCCGTGGTCGCCCGTTGCAATTGCCGAGTGAGCAGGCAGCCCGCGTCGCCATGCTGAGCAGATGGTACCAGGCTGTCGGCTTGTACCCGACGGGGAGCTGAGAGCTGAATGCCGGGAGCGGATGGCGTATGGTGAAGAGCGGGGAGCATATGGCACATGGCAAGGAGAAGAGAGGCCGTGCAACCGCATCCTCCATTCAAAGTGTACACAAAACACAATCTCCAATTCGCTCTTGGCTTCGGGCTCGTTGCCATCGGCTATACGCCATTAGCTATTAGCTCCGAACACTGACCTATGGCGCATTCATATACACCAGGCCTGACCGTCACCGAACGGACCACCGTTCGCCGCAGGCGTATTCTGCCGCTGCCCGGAACCGTCCTGGCCAAAGTAGGGGACAGCGTGCGTGCCGATACGGCTGTGGCTCGCGCCGAGTTGCCGGGCAAGGTCGTCCCGCTCAACCTGGCGAACCAGCTGGGCATCGCGCCGGATGAGATCAACGACTATCTGGTGAAGAAGGAAAAAGACTCCGTCCAGAAAGACGACGTGCTGGCGGAAAACAAACCCTTCATCAAATGGTTTAAGACGGAAATCCGCTCGCCGATCACCGGCAAAGTGGAATCTGTCTCCACCATCACCGGGCAGATCCTGTTACGCGAACCGCCGCGCATCCTCGAATTGCGGGGCTATATCGACGGCTCGATCGTCGAAGTGCATCCCGACCAGGGTGTGACGGTCGAAACCACCTGCAGTCTGGTCCAGGGCATCTTCGGCATCGGCGGGGAGACCAGCGGCGAATTGGTCATGGGTGTGACGGCACCGGATCAGCCACTGACACCTGAGCTGTTGACGCCGGCGATGAAGGGCAAGATCGTCGTGGGAGGCGCATTTCTCTCTGCCGCCACCATGACTCGCGCGAAGGAACTCGGCGTCATCGGTCTCGTCGCCGGCGGGATTCACGACAAAGATCTGCGCGCGCTGCTGGGCTACGATCTGGGCGTGGCGATCACCGGTACCGAGCAGGTGGGCTTCACGTTGATCCTGACGGAAGGCTTCGGCACGATCCCGATGGCGCCCAAGACGTTCGCGTTGCTGTCCTCCCGAGCAGGGCAGAAGGCCTCGATCTCAGGGGCGACGCAAATTCGAGCCGGTGTGATTCGTCCGGAAATCATCATCCCTCAGGCGACACCCGCTGCCGGCGCAAAGGCTCCACGGATTGAGCGCGAAGGGATTCAACTCGGCGATCCCGTGCGGGTGATCCGCGATCCGTTGTTCGGCAAGATCGGAGCGGTGTCCGGATTGCCACCGGAGCTCAGAGCGATCCCGACGGAGAGTGAAGTCCGCGTGCTCGAAGTCCGGTTTCCCGACGGCACAACCACCGTGGTGCCCCGCGCCAACATCGAAGTGATCGAGGGAGCATGACCCGCATGCCGCACCGCTTCCGCATTCTGTCCCTCGCCGTCGCGATGCTCGCATGCCTGCCGTCGCTCCTCCTGGCACAAACTCTCCCGCAACAGCTGCGGGTCATCGACACCCCCAGCGATGGGGGAGGCAGCCTCACGGTCCTCTGGGCTCCTTCGGCAAGCGACAGCGCCACATGGAAGTATCAAATCCTGCTGCATGAGGGCAGCGTGCCTTCAGACCCAGCCGCATGGAAAGTCGTTGCGGAATTTCCGGCCAACACCCGCTATGTCCGCGAGGGCAAGACCGCCTGGTGGACGAGATCCGGCGACCCCGGCGACCATCTCTTCCTGCTCAAGAACGGGAAAGGCATCGAGCTCAAGGCGACCCAGTCCTATGCCGTCACCGTCGCCGCAGTGAACGGCCAGGAACGATTCATTGCGTTACCGATCGTCGCCTCGCCTGAACCGAACTGGATGAACTGGAACCAAGTCAACAACCTAGTACTGGCCTTGATGTTCGGCGGCATCGTGTTTTACGCCATCAACCTGGCCAAGCGGAAAGAGATCTTCTTACGGCGCATTCCCGGGCTGGATGCCGTCGATGAAGCCATCGGGCGCGCCACGGAATTGGGCAAGCCGATCCTCTACATGACCGGGGCGCACGACATGAACGACCCTTCGACCATCGCCGCCGCCGTCATCCTGGGACGCGTGGCCAAGAAGGCCGCCGCCTATGAAACCGAACTGCTGGTGCCGCACCGCGAGCCGATCACCATGGCCGTCTGCCAGGAAATTACCAAACAAGCCTATATGGAAGCCGGCAAGCCGGACCTCTTCAAGGAGGACGCGAACTTTTTCATTACGAGCGACCAGTTCAGTTACACCGCGGCGGTGGACGGCATCATGCTGCGCCGGAAGCCGGCGGCCAACTTTTTCATGGGCTCATACTTTGCCGAATCGCTGCTGCTGACGGAAACCGGCGCCAGCACCGGAGCCATTCAAATCGCCGGGACCGATTCGGATCACCAACTGCCATTCTTCGTGACCACCTGCGACTACACCCTGATCGGCGAAGAACTCTACGCCGCCAGCGCCTACCTGTCGAAAGAGCCGATCCAGATCGGCACCCTGCGCGGGCAGGACCTGGGCAAGGCGTTCGTGCTGGGCGTGATCGGAGTCGGAACGTTGCTGGCCACGATCGCTGTCATCACCGGCAACAACTGGGCGCAGCCGCTCCTCGACCTCTTCAAGGATCTCAAATGATGTTCCTTCGCCGACAGTTGCCGCTGCTCATTACGATGGTCACCGGCCTCGTCATGGCCGCGCAGTACTATGTGCCGCATCCGGCCTCGGAACAACTGCTGACCACCGTGACCAAATGGCTGCAGATCATCGGCGGCTTCGCGCTCGTGTTGGGTATTACCAGCCTCTTTCACGTGCATGCGTCCAAAATCAGACGGAAGGAAGCCGGATGGGCCTACAGCCTCGTCCTCTACGTCGGGATGCTGGGCACCATCATCGCGGGGCTCTGGAACGGCGGGAAAGAAAGTATCGACGGGGCGCTGACTTCGTTTGGATGGGTCTACTCCTACACGCTGGTGCCGCTGCAGGGCACCATGTTCGCGATCCTGGCCTTCTTCATCGCCTCCGCGGCCTACCGGTCGTTCCGGGCGCGCAGCCGTGAAGCGGCGGTGTTGCTGGTGGCCGCCGTCATCGTGATGATGGGGCGGGTGCCGCTGGGCGAATATATGTTGCCGATCAGCGGGGACCTCTCCAGCTGGATTCTGAATGTCTTGAACGCGTCTGTGCGACGCGCCATTTTGATCGGCGTCAGCCTGGGCGCGGTAGCCCTCTCGTTCAAGATCATCTTCGGCGTCGAACGCTCGTATCTGGGCGGAGGCAAAGAATGAGTGAAACGTCAAACGTGAAAAGTAAAACGTTCAACGCCTCGGATCGAAAGTAGACGCATGATCACCACTTTCCGTGTTCCCTTTCACGTTTCACCTTTTACGTTTCACGTCCGGGAGCAAGCGTGACCTTCGCGGAACGCATGTTGCGGATCGACCGGCGGATCATCTTTCTGGTGATCGGTCTCTGCACGCTCCTGCCATTGCTCTTTCCCGTCGGACTACCCATCAAGATTTCGTCGGAAGTGCGCGGCGTGTACGACTACATCGAAGCCTTGCCGGAAGGGTCTGTCTTCCTGCTGTCACTGGATTTCGATCCCGCATCCAAGCCTGAGCTCTATCCGCAGGCCATTGCCATTCTGCGCCATGCCTTCAAGAAAAATCTGCGCGTGATCGGCATGACCCTCTGGGTGTCAGGGACCGGATTGGCCGATCAAATCCTGTCGCTCACGGCCAAGGAGGCGGGCAAAGAAAACGGGAAGGACTATGTCTTCCTGGGATGGAGTCCCGGCGGCAGCGCCGTCATCTTGAACATGGGGCAGGACCTCTATAATGCCTTCCCGGCCGACTATGGCGGCAAGGCGACCAAGGGCCTGCCGGTGCTGGCCGGCGTGCAAAACCTGCGCGACGTGACCTATGCCGTGAGTTTGGGCGCAGGCAATCCCGGCGTCGAAGCCTGGTACGTCTTCGGCAAGGACAAATACAAGTTCGAACTGGGCGGCGGCTGCACCGGCGTCATCGCGCCAGGCCTCTATCCATTGCTCAGAAGCGGCCAGATCAACGGCTTGATCGGCGGTCTGCGTGGAGCGGCGGAATACGAAACCTTGATCGGGCAGAAGGGGAAGGCGGTCGCCGGCATGGATGCGCAATCGGCCACACACCTGGCCATCATCGTGCTCGTCGCCATCTGTAACATCTTTTACTTCTCGTTGCGGCGGCAGCAGCGCCGGCACGACGGGTTAGGATCGTAGCCGCATGGATCTTTCGTTCGACGTCATACTCGGCGCCTGGATCGCCACGGGGTTGACCCTCTTCATCCTCTCGTTCCTGTACGAAGACAATCCGCTGTTCAAGCTGGCGGAGCACCTGTATGTCGGCGTGTCGCTCGGCTATACGATCGTCAAAACCTACGACACGGTGGTCATGACCCTCATCCTGCGCCCGATCCTCGACAAGGGCGAATGGTCCCTGCTGATCCCCGTCGCCATCGGCATGCTCATGCTGACCCGGTATGTGCCCAAAGCCGCCTGGCTCTCGCGCTATGCCTTTGCCTTTATCGTGGGGATCGGCGCCGGTCTCGCCATCCCCCGCACCATTTCGTCGTTTATCCTGAAACAGATCGAGGACACGGTTCGCCCGCTCCTGGCTGTGGCCCCGGGCGGCGGCATCACGTTCGACTACTCGCTCCTGAATCCCGCAAGCCATTTGAACGCCATCATCATTCTGATCGGAGTGGTGTCCGTCCTGTTCTATTTCTTCTTCTCGGTAGAACATTCAGGACCAGGCAAGGCAGTCGCGCGCGCCGGCATCCTCTTCCTGATGATCTCCTTCGGCGCAGCCTTCGGCTACACCGTCATGGCCCGCATGTCGCTCCTGATCGGCCGCCTGACGGACCTGATCGAATTCTCCGACGCCTCCTACGGCCGCCCCACACTCTGGCTCTTCCTGCTCACCGTCGCCACCCTCATCGTACTCAGCCGCCGTGGAAGCAGCCATCCACCACAGCAGTAGAGTAATCCTCAGAGCGTTGCCCCTTCCCGTTTGCCGTTTCACCTTTCACGTTTTACCTTTCACGACGGGCCTTGCCCACCTTGCGTCCGGAAAGTTCGCTCCGCTACAATGCCGCTCATTATGGAATCAACGCCGACCATCGCCGCCAAAGATCCCGCGCAATACCCGCTGTTGCGCAACCTACAATTCTCGCCCATCAAGGAAGGGGAGGAGCAGTACATCGTCCTCTGGGACCCGACCGGGTTGAGCAAGGAACGACTGGTCCTGCCGTTGAATTATTTCTTCATCGTGCAGCATCTCGACGGGGAGCACAGCGTGCAGGACATCGGCGCGATCTACCTGAAGCGCTTCGGCGAGTTCCTGATGCCGAATAAGGTCGAGCAGCTACTGGCCGATCTGGACACCAAACTCTTCCTGGAAGGAACTCGCACCGAGCAGGCCAAGCAACAGGCGTTGACCGCCTATCGCCAAGCGCCCGCCCGATTGCCGCAGTTTGCCGGCCGCAGTTACGAAGCCGACGCCGCCAAACTGCGCGCCCAGATCAACGGGTTCTTCATTTCGAAGGAAGGACCGGAGGTCAAGGCATCCGAACATGCGGGCAAGCTCATCAAGGGGCTCGTCGCACCGACCTACGAACCGAAACACGCCGGACCGATCTATGCCTGGGCCTATAAGGAATTGCAGGAAGCCCAGCAACCGGACCTGTATGTGCTCATCGGCACCGCCTACTCGGGACTCGAACAACCGGTGGCGATGACGGACAAGGATTTCGAGACACCATTGGGGCTCGTAAAGGTCGAACGCACGGTCACCGATCGCCTACGCGAGCAGATTCCTTCAGCCTTTACCGACGAATTGGCACATCACAATGAACATGCACTGGAATTTCAACTGCCGTTCCTGCAAGAGAGTCTCGGCAAGGACCGGCCGTTTACGATTGTTCCGATCCTCACATCGTTTTCGGCGGACAGCCTGCGCGATCCGCAAATACGGGAGCAGGTCGAGACGTTTCTTCAGGCCTTGAAGGACGCCCTCGTGGCCACCGGCAAGAACTACTGTGTGGTCGTGGGCGCGGAACTGGCCCACATCGGCATGCGATACGGCGACTCGGCGCCGCCGACGGATTTCTCCTTCCACCGCTGCATGCAGACCGATCTCGAAATGCTCAAACACGTCGAGAACCGCGACCCGGAAGAGTTCGCGAAGTTTATTCAGAAAGAAAACGATCAGCGCCGCATTTCCGGCTTCTCGCCGATCTATTCGCTGCTGCGTGTGATTCAAGCGGAAACGGGGCAGGTGTTGCGCTACGATCGCGGGATCACGGATCAGTATAATTCGACGGTCACGTATGCCAGCATGGCCTTCTTCTAGAGCAGGCTGCTGAAACAGGCCCCCAGCTTCGTTCTCTCCTCGAAACCATCCTCAACGTGGCCAGAGGCTACGCCTCCGGTGCTTTCATCGGCTGCGGCCTAGGTGGACAGTCGTTTTGACCGTTCTGCCGAAAGGTTCTTATCGGAACTCGCGCAGGAAACAGGCTACTTCACGTAGACCACTCCGGGTAGATCCTTCAGATCTGCATCACCCGTAATGACCTCCGCATTCTGATCTTGGGCCGTCGCATAGACGATCGCATCAGCCATCGCCAACCCATGCCGAAGGCTGATATCCGCAGCTAAATAGGCGATAGATTCCGTGAGTGGCACTACCCGGGTTGCATGAAGTCGTCCGGAGAAGAGTATGGCGGTCTCCTCGCCGCGCTCTCGTTTAATCTTCTTATATACTTCATACAGCACAATCGTCGGCGTGATGATGTCGTAACGGGCAGCGAGATATGCAGCGTAGCGATCAGCCTGCGGTCCACCGGTAAAGAATTCGATCCATCCGCTGGAATCCAACACAATCTTCACAACCGATCCTTCTTCTCTCTAAGCCCTGCCTTCGACATTCCCTTGAGCACGCCCTTTAGCGACTTGAGCGGTACTTCCGGCACCAAGGTAATCACTCCGCCCTTTTCCAGAACCTGCAAGCGCTGGGAAGGACTCAAGTGAAGCTTTTCCCGCACATCCTTAGGAATCACGATCTGAAACTTTGGCGAAATGGTGGTCACGGACATTGTAATACCCCCTTACTGATCAATGATCGATCATCGTATCGTCATACACCGCACCCGTCAAGCGCGAAGGCCATGCCTGCGGACTGGCTTTCCAGCCCCACGAGATACGCTTTACGTGTGACGTTTCACGATACACTCGACTACAGGCTGGTCAGAAAGGCTGTCCAGCAAGGCCGCAGCGAATGAAGCGCCTCAACGTACCCTCTGCGGTACGTTGAGGCGCTGAATGACGCGAGAACGCCGCTGGCGGCCTTTATCAACAGCCTGTCAGTACGCCGGCATGCCGCCGGCGGGATCGGTATATCTGGTGGGCGTGGTGAAACGGTCCCAGGTGGTGACGACGCCCTCTTCGAAGTACACACGAAACGCGCTCGTGATACAGGCATCCCGGCCGATGGGCGGGTAGAGCCAGACCGTGACCACCCGGCCTTCGTCCCCCACGTCTTTTTTACACACCGGTGACCCGAGCGCGAGATAGACCTGATCCTGATTCATGCCGCGTAGGATTTTTCCGCGATCGATGGCCCAGCGCACGCCTTCAGGGTAAGACGGGTAGTGATCGGTCATCAGACGGTGACGTTCCGTGTCGCACCCCGATAAGCTTATGGCAAGCAGGAGAAGACTATGGAGAAGGACCCGTTTAAGCGACGCCAACGAAGCGCTCCTTAGGAGAGGCCTCATAGCATCTGCTCCGGCAATTGCCGGCAGAACAGCTCAACCGTTTTTTGAAACAAAAAGAGCGCCGTGTCTTGTGGAGAGGCCGCAATAGCGGCGGCGGCAGCTTGTTCAATGTCGGAACGGGAAATCTGAAAACGACGGACAACGTAGAGAGCGTCGTCCAAATCAAGCTCAATACCGCGACGGAGTTTCGCGATCACGAAATCTACCGGTGCCAAAAGACGGATGCGAAGATTCGGATGAGAGAGTAGGTCTGTGGCACGGTCTCGATATCCAGGCGGCATTGCCACGATAGACCATCCCGAAATGTCCTGCGTAAGATCCGCCGGCACACCTTCAGCAGTCAGAAACGCGACAAGCGGATGGAGCGGACCAGTGAGTTCGCCGTCCACATCGTTCGTGTAGCGTTCACGAAACCCATAACATTGCAACGCAAGGGCGCCGACGAGGAGCAAGTCGATCGGTTGACCGGTGGTCTTGACGAACTGCTCCAGGAGGAGAATGAGACGTTCAGCGGTGATGGTAGGCAAATTGTAGCGCCTCGGCAAACGTCCGATAGTCCCGAAAATCGATCGGGCCCGAATCATCGGGAAGCGGCGTGCGATTAAACAAAAACGTGACCAGTCGACGATAGTGTGTGTACCAGCGGCAGGCATTCAGATACACTGCCTCAAATTCAGGGTCGTCCCGCCATTGTGACCAATCTGGTTGGTCATTCACGAGGATTTCGAGCCAAAGAATCCGGCGCCCACGAGGGGTGCAGAGAGCCTCTGCGACGGAATCTGTATTCAGGTAGGCGGGGAGTAACTTAAAGGAAGGTGCTGGTGCCTGCAGGGGAACATCCATGTCGGGAAGTCTAGCACATTACCATCTGCAGAAGAACTTCCCCAACGCTCTGTCGGCGAAGCGTCCTGGAGTGATGGAGCGGCGAGTGGCTTTTCCGCGCTGCCTGTTTCTTCACTGCCACCATGTGTGCTTAGGATAACGATTCCAGCAGTTCAACGTCTTTCTTGAGGAGTTGATTCACGAGTTCTGCAACAGGCTTTCCGTTTCTCTTTGCAATCCGCTCGAGCCCTCTTCGCGTCGCACTATCGACATAAATGGGCAAGTGCAAATCAGCGTGTTTTCGGAAAAATTTTCCCCGAACCGCTTGAGAAAAATCGTACTCGCATTTCATATTATGCCCTCCGATAGTGCTTCACTTCGTTCTTCGTCGCTTTCCGAGCAGATATCAGCCTAATTGTCGCGTACTCATTGCTTGTTTCGTGAAACGTGTGGCACGCGACAAGAACTCCCCCAACACTATCCATACCAATTGTAATCCACCGCTCCTCCTGATCACTATGCTGCTCGTCACACTCAGAGAGAGCATCCGGATCTAGGAAAATTGTAGCGGCACGTTCGAATGGAATACTGTGTTTGCGAATATTGCTGCGGGCTTTGGTTCGATCCCACTCGAAACGATACTGAAATCTCTTAGCCACGGGCAATTATTTCACATCGATGACTTGGAGCCAAGGAAAGAGTGAGGGAGCCTCTGAGGTTAGAGGTGAAATCTCGAGGCGGAATCATTGTATTTCCGGACTAACGAATCGAAGGAGTAGTGCCAAGCCTATTCCTTCACCGTCACTTTCATGCGAATCGCTTCGAGCGGGTTGTCGCGCTCATCGCGCGGCAGTTTCGCGATCATGTCGATGATTTCGATGCCCCGGATAATTTCGCCGAAGATCGAATAGCGACGATCCAATCCGCCGTTATCCTGGATCGAGATGAAAAACTGCGACCCGTTGTCGTTGAAGTCGCGGGTGCTGTTGCCGTCGCGCGGCATTTTCGCCATAGAGATGGCGCCGCGCTTGTGCGGACGGTCGTTCGGCTCGGGATTCAGAAAGTAGCCTGGTCCGCCGGTGCCGTGCGACATCCGGTCGGGCGTCTTGCTCAGCGGATCGCCGCCCTGAATGATAAAGCCCGGCACCACGCGATGAAACGTGGTGTCGTCGTAGAAGCCCATCTTCGCCAGGTTGATGAAATTTTCGACATGACGTGGCGCATCGTCCGGGTAGAACTTAATCCTGATCTCCCCGAACTTGGTGATGATCGTGGCACGCGGATCTTTTTTCTGAAATTGCATAATCATGGGAGCAAATCTAACAGGGCGGGGATTCCAACGGCAAGAGGGCGGAGCCGGCATGCACCGGACGGCACGTCACGAACGACGCCCTCCGTTCCGACAGGCATGATTTCCCGCGGTGAACGGCGTATTCTGTGCCGAGACCATCGGGCCGTCGATGGCCGGGCTCAGGAGTGTCGCGCCCAATGGGAACAAGGGCGGAAAACCGCCTGCACCCGCAGGCCGCTTAACGAAGCCGTCCAGCGAGGCCGCAGCATGCGACCAGGGACGCCACACTCGTTCGCAGGCTATCAGAACGGCTGTCCGCCAAGGTCGCAGGTAGCACGGCAACGGAGGCGTACCCTTGCGGTAGTGGCAGGGAAACGTGCGACCGGGAACGGCGGCTACAGTCTCTATCAACAGGATACAGGGAGGGGTCTATGCCTGACACCATGGTTCTGAATGTCGATCTGGCGGATGTGTGGGAACAACGTGGGCGGAAGAAGCTCATCAGGACCATTGCCTGGGGCGACGAAGTCACGGTCCTAAACGTAGCCGCGACACACCTGGAGGTCGGCGTGACCGTCTTTCGTGAGAAACCGGACGGCAGCATCCTGCCCGAATCCATCACCGGCTACATCGAACCGACTAAATCGTCCCGCATAAAAATCGCCAATCTGGCCAGGCCCCTCGCAGACAATCAGGTCCTGAAGGTCAATTTCGTCGATGTCCAGCAGGGCGACGGCACAGTGATCGAATCGCCGGACGGCAAGATCATTCTCGTCGATGGGGGGGACAACCAGATGTTCGCGCGGTACCTGGCCGGACGATTTCGAGGAACCACGGCAGAGCACCCACAACCCATCGACTGCATCATCGTCACCCACGGGGATGCAGACCATTTCGCCGGCCTTCCCGAGATTCTCGAGTCCGAAACGAACAAGGTGACGCGCAAACGCCTCTTCATGCAGCCGAAGCGGGTCTATCACAACGGCATCGTGAAACGCCCGAGCAAGATGAACAACAAAGCCGTTCCCGACACGAAACTGCTGGGCCCGACCAAAACGGTGAACGGACAACTCTATCTCACGGAGCTGGAAGACAATCTGCTCGATGTGGCGGATACCGAAATGAACGAGCCGTTTCGAGCATGGAAAAAAACCTTGGCCACGTACAACAGCCGGAGCGACGTGAGCTTCCGACGTCTCCAGTTCGGGGACAACCAGGCCTTTGAGTTTTTCAACCGAGGCGACCTGCGCATCGAGACCTTGGGCCCGATCACCACCACCGTGGGCGGACAACCGGCGCTGAAGTTTCTCGGGGAGCCCCCGAAAGGCCCGAGGATCGGACAGGACTCGCTCAGCACCGAAGAATCCACGTCCAAAAGCCATTCCGCCTCCCACACCATCAACGGCCATTCGATCGTGTTGCGTCTGAGTTACGGCGGGTTCAGCTTTCTGTTTTCAGGCGATCTCAACGATGAAGCCAGCCGAATTCTGGCGCGGGAACACAATCGCGGCAACCTGAACTTGAGATCGGAAGTCTTCAAGGTGCCCCACCATGGGTCGGCCGATTTCTCCGGCGCGTTCATTCAAGCCGTGTCGCCGATCGTGAGCGTAGTGTCGAGCGGGGACGAAAGCTCACGAAAAGAATACATCCATCCGCGAGCCACGCTCATGGGAGCCTTGGGCAAATGGTCGCGAGTGCCCGAGCCGCTCATCTTCGTCACCGAGTTGGTCGCGTTCTTTGAGGAGGAAGGCCCATCCCGCCTACAGGACGAGAAGAAGGCCAAGAAACGGGGGCCGTTTTACGGCTTCAGCCGCACCGCCTACGGTCTGGTGAAAACACGCACCGACGGCACACGCCTGTTCGTCTATACGGACAGCGGCAATATCGAGATGAAAGAGGCCTACGCCTATGCGCTTGATTCATCCGGGGTGCCGCAACCTGCCGAGGTCAGACGCGCCTGACCGGCAGGAGTGGCTCAAGGTCCTCCGACGAGCCGCTTTTCTTCCCGCTTCGAGATACGCTTCACGAACGACGAGAGACGGTTTGTTTTCTCCTGTGACCCCGGATGTCACAGTCACCGGTTACACTAACCGGTGAACGACAAAAGGGGAGGGCGACCATGCGATCTTCAAGGCTTCCGGCGATATTGCTACTTCTGGTGTCGGCGTCGGTTTCGACAACCTGGGCCGAGCCGGGGTTCGATGAGAAGTACCAGCGGGACTTCAACATCTTCAATCCCATCAACCAGTATCAACCAGCCAACCCGCTGAATCCCGCCAATGCCTACAGTCCGGACAATCCGTTTAACCCCGTGAATCAGTACGATCCGAACAACCCCGCCAATCCCATCAACCAATTCAATCCGAACAATCCGTTCAACCCCATCAATCGGTACCGCCCGGAGAATCCGTTGAACCCGATCAATGAATTCAACCCGAACGTGCCGTTTGCGCCGGTGGGTGGGGGAGGCGGGCAGGGGAGAAAATGAGCAGGGAAGCCGGTGTCGGGAACTGCCGTCGCCTTCGCCTTGTCCTTGCCTGCGCAACAGGGTATTCTTCGGCGGCAAATTTCAGAGCCCGATAAACGGAGAGAATACATGCAGTGGATTGCCCCATCGGAAAAGGACACTGCGACGGACGCACTGGAAAGGCGTTTGTGGGATGCTGCCGACCAGTTGCGAGCCAATAGCGGCCTCAATGCCGCGCAATATTCCACGCCGGTCCTGGGTCTGATCTTCCTCCGCTTTGCCGATGTCCGCTTTGGGAAAATTAGGGCTGGCTTGGAGAAGATGGCCTCGTCGTCACGGCGCGGCTCTCGCGTGGACGAACCGGCTGCCTACCATGCCGAAGGGGTGCTCTATCTCACGCCTAACGCCCGGTTCGAGAAACTCCTGCATTTGCCGGAGGGAAGCAATGCCGGCAAGGTGATCAATGAAGCAATGCGTGACATTGAAAAGCATAATCCCCAGCTCGCCGGGGTATTGCCCAAGAGCTATGAGATCTTCAACAGTACGCTCTTGAAAGAACTCCTTAAGCGCGTCTCCGAGATCCCCGCCACCATAGATTACGATGCCTTCGGCCGCATCTACGAATACTTCCTCGGCGAATTCGCGAGAACGGAAGGACAAAAAGGCGGGGAGTTCTACACGCCGTCCGGCATCGTGCGCCTGCTGGTCGAAGTCTTGGAGCCCTACCACGGTCGCATCCTCGATCCGGCCTGCGGCTCCGGTGGCATGTTTGTCCAGAGCGCCCGCTTCGTGGCCGAGCATAAGAAGAATCCGTCCTCCGAACTCGCCATTCATGGACAGGAGAAAGTCGCGGCCACCGTCGCCCTCTGCCGCATGAACCTGGCGATGCATGGCCTCGAAGGGGATATCAAAGAAGCCATTACCTACTACGACGATCTGCACAAGAGCACCGGACGATTCGACTTTGTCCTCGCCAATCCGCCGTTCAATGTGAACGCGGTCGATAAAGAACGGCTGGAAGCCGAGGTGGGGAAAGGCCGCCGCTATCCCTTCGGCCTGCCGCGCACGGATAACGCCAACTATCTCTGGATTCAGCTTTTCTATTCGACGCTGAGCGCAAATGGGCGAGCTGGATTCGTCATGGCCAATTCCGCCTCTGATGCCCGCTCTTCCGAACAGGAGATTCGCAAACAGCTCATCGAAGCCCGCGCGGTGGATGTCATGGTCGCCGTCGGGCCGAATATGTTTTACACGGTAACTTTGCCATGTACCCTATGGTTCTTCGACAAAGCCAAGGCAAAGTTACCGTGTAAAACACCCTCACCCGGTTCTGCGAACCACCCTCTCCCAAAGGCAGAGGGTCGAGGAGGCTTCAAGTTTCAAGGCTTGGTGGATCAAGCAAGGGAGCTACGCAAGAAACAGACACCCGCCGAAGACGTGCTGTGGCAGTTGTTGCGTGACCGACAGCTTGCTGACCTCAAATTTCGCCGACAACACCAGATCGGCGACTACATCGTCGATTTCTTCTGTCCCGAATACACCCTGGTTGTAGAGCTTGATGGTGCGGTTCATGAAACATCTGATAGGAAGAAAAAAGACACGAAGCGCGATACGTATCTTCGTTCTCTTGGGCACACAGTACTCCGTTTTACCAATGCACGGGTCTTCAATGACACCGAAGGCGTGCTCAGAGAAATTGTTTCCTCGCGCCCCTCTCCCTCTGGGAGAGGGGAGGGTGAGGGTGAACAACGCGGTGCGCGTTATAGCGACACCGTGTTGTTCATAGATGCCCGCCATATCTACCGGCAGGTGGATCGGGCGCACCGCGACTGGACCGAAGGCCAGATCGGATTCTTGGCCAACGTTGTGCGTCTCTATCGAGGGGAGGAACCGGACTTTACCCTCGGCGGGCCAGAGGCAGAGGCGAAACTCAAGGAAGTCTTCGGCAAGAAGCTGAGGTTCGCCGATGTGCCGGGTTTGTGCAAGGCCGCCACGATCAAAGAGATCGAAGCACAGGGCTGGAGCCTGAATCCTGGCCGCTATGTCGGTGTAGCTCCCGGTGAGGATGTCAGCGACGAGGATTTCAAGGAGCAACTCGAAACACTGAACGAGGAACTCGAAGTCTTGAACGCCCAGGCCCGTGATCTTGAGCAAACCATCGCTCGCAATGTTGCACGAATCCTTGAGGTGTAATGAAGGCTGCATGGAAGGAATACCGATTCGGTGAATGCGCCACCCTCCTTTCCGGAGGCACGCCGAGCAAGAGCCGTAACGACTACTGGGAAGGGGATTTGCCCTGGGTGTCGTGTAAGGATATGAAGGTGGACCGGATTTATGACGCGGAAGACCACCTGAGTCCTTTGGGCGCAGAAAACGGGACTCGTGTAGTTCCTGAGAGCACAATACTATTTGTCGTTCGAGGCATGATTCTCGCCAAGAACTTTCCTGTTGCGATCACCAAGCGACCTGTCGCTTTCAATCAAGATCTCAAGGCAGTTACTTGTGCGGACTTTGTCGAAACGGAGTTTCTCTATTATTGGCTCAAGGCGAATAGCTATGAGATTCTCGGACGGGCCGACGAAGCCGGTCACGGCACGAAGCGAATTCAGACCGATCGCCTTCTATCTCTGCCGATTCGGATTCCCTCTCCTCTTGTCCAACGCCGAATCGCGGGCATCCTATCGGCTTATGACGACCTGATCGAGAACAATCAGCGTCGCATCAAAATTCTCGAAGAGATGGCCCGATCCCTCTACCGCGAGTGGTTCGTCCACTTCCGCTTCCCCGGCCACGACAAAGTCAAAATGGTTCCCTCATCGCTCGGTCCCATCCCCCAAGGCTGGGAGGTGAAGAAGCTCGGCGAAGTTCTCGAACTTAACTACGGCAAAGCTCTCAAGTCGGACACTCGGCGGGAAGGCCAGATTCCAGTATTTGGATCTAGCGGCATCGTCGGCTCTCACGACACCAGCTTAGTCAAAGGCCCCGGCATCATCGTCGGGCGGAAGGGGAACGTCGGAAGCGTTTTTTGGAGCGACGCCGACTTCTTTCCGATCGATACAGCCTACTTTGTCACGTCATCGCTACCGCTTCGTTTCATGTTCTACGAATTGCAAACGAAGAACTTCATCAACAACGACGCTGCAGTTCCAGGATTAAGCCGCCACCAGGCATACTCGCTCGAAACGGTCATTCCGCCCACGGACTTATTGATTCGCTTTTGCCGACTGGCCAATGTCTTTGAACAACAAGCTTCGAAGTTGCGCCTCCAAATCGAGAACCTCCGCTGCACCCGCGACCTGCTGCTCCCGCGGCTGCTGTTGGGACAGGTCGAACTCAACTCCATGGATGTCATTGCATGAGCGAAACCTACAATATCTATTGCGACGAATCCTGTCACCTAGAGCATGACCGGCAGCCGGCGATGGTGCTTGGGGCAGTGTGGTGTCCGGAGTCCCAACGAGCGTCGATTGCCAGAGCGATTCGTGAGTTGAAGATAACGCACGGGCTCGCATCGAGCTTTGAGGTTAAATGGACCAAGGTGTCTCCTGCCAAGCTGGACTTTTACCTGGCTCTGATTAACCTCTTCTTCTCCGACCCTCGGTTGCATTTCAGAGGGATTGTGATTCCGGATAAATCTAAGCTGGATCATTCGATGTTCAATCAGTCGCACGATGATTTCTACTACAAGATGTACTTTCAGCTGCTGAAGGTCATTTTTGAATCCGGAAACCGGTATCGCATCTATCTCGACATTAAAGACACTCGTAGCCAGCAGAAAGTCACCAAGTTGCACGACTATTTGGCCAATGCCCAGTACGATTTCAACAAGGAGATGATTGAGTGGATTCAGCAAGTGCATTCGCATGAGATCGAACAACTGCAGCTTGCTGACGTGTTGATTGGGGCACTTGGCTATTTACACCGTGGGCTTCAGACAAGCTCGGCCAAGCAGGCGATAATCGAAAGGATCAAGGCTAAATCCGGGTTCAGTCTACGCCGCAGCACGCTTCCTTCTGAAAAGAAGTTCAACGTCTTTGTGTGGACGCCGCAGGCCGTGGAATGAGTCTGCCGGAGTTGTTCCCTTTCCATGGTGAGTGGGACCGTTATGAGGAAGAACTCTACGAGATCTATTTAGACACGATTGTCCGGTCTGGCTTGACCTTCGGCGGCGTCCCTGTTCGATCGAGGTATGTGCCGCCAACGAAGAACAAGGGGTATAGTTTCTGGCACCTGATTTCCGAGGGTGAGCGGGAGGAAGAGCGTACTCCGGATATCCGGCGATGCGAACGAATTCGGTGGGTGGCGTGGCTCATCCAACATGCGACAAGTCATGACCGCGTAAGCTGGTGGGAAAATAAACGTGGCAACAATACCCATGTTGTGATTTGGCATGAGCAAGAGAACTTTGCTGTGGTGCTTGCCCAACGGACTGGCTACTTTCTCTTGAAAACAGCCTATTGGGTCAAGCAACAGCGACGAAGGGACTTTGAGCGGGAGCGAGAAGAGTTTCGACGTTCGCGAAAAAGCTAGAGCCGCCAGGCATTACTGCAAGGCGGCTCCGTATGCTCCTTCTACACATGGTAGATGAGTCGTTCCTAGTATCTGCCCGTTTCATGGAAAATTCAAGCCCCACATAATTCTGAGCAATGTCTCATACCAACACTCAGGATTCCCTCGTCGAACACTCAGCCATTCAGCTCCTTGCTGCAAGTGATTGCCAGACGATGTCGGCTTTGGAGGAGGTCTTCGGTGTCGGCGGTACGCTAGGGCGAGAGACCGAGGGCGAGGCGGTCTTGGTCCTTCGCTTGCGTGCCGTATTGGTGCGGTTGCTACCGCTACACTTTGAGAAAATCCTGTTCGCTAACTAAATCTCATGGCACCGCTTGAAACCTATCCCATCATCTCTCTTCGCAAAGAAGATGTGCTGGCCCCCGAAGAGATGGGCAGCAAGCGGAAGGGGTGGGTGCAAGTCGCCAGTGACTCTGAACGCTGGCTCTTCAAGTATGCCCGGCTCAGTAACGGCCAGGTCACCGGTGAACATTGGGCCGAAAAGGTAGCGGCAGAAGTCGCCGAGTTGTTCCATGTTCCTCATGCGCGGGTTGAACTCCCACCCTCGACGGATCTCCAGGCTGCATCAGCCGACGCTTTCCCGAACTCGCCAGGCCTGGCGCCGAACTGATCCACGGCAATGACTTACTGGCCGGTGCCGGGTTCGGGTACGACCGGACCAAGCAGTTTCGCCAGAGCGACCACACGGTCGAGAATATCCTGGCTGCGATTTCCCATGTGTTCTCCGATCCGGAGGAACAGGCAGCGGCCTTTCGACAGATGGCCGGTTATCTCGTACTCGACGCCCTCATCCTGAATACGGACCGGCACCATGAAAACTGGGCGCTCATTCGTGTGATGCATCAGGATGGAAGGGTCACTCACGAAATGGCGCCCACGTTTGATCATGCCTCTGCCCTCGGTCGGAATGAACCACCGGACAAATTGGCAAGCTGGCTGACTGAACCAGGTCGGCCAGAGTGGTACGCGGGCAGAAGCCGTTGCCAGGGAGGAATCTACCTTCGATCCGACGATGCCCACGGGGCCAATCCTCTCAAGCTCCTGGAGCTGGTTGTGCGGAAATGGCCTGGCTATTTTGCGCCCTGGTTGCCACAGGTGGAAAATGTTCAGGAAGAGGCCCTTTGTGATACAGTTGGGCGGGTTCCGGCAGAGACCATGGTTCAGGCTCAGCGTGATTTTGCGAAGGCGTTGCTGCGCGTAACTCTCCGACGGGTCAAAGACATTCTGTTATGAAAACCTTATTCCTGGCCTGGCAAGACAAACGGCTTCGTGGTGATCGCGTGGACGGTACCCGAGCCTGGTTTCCAATCGGCCGCTTAGATGCCGAGCCGGAAGATGCTCATTACCGGTTTGCCTACACCCGTGGAGTGTTGCAGGCTAAGGAGAAGGCAGGATTCCAGCCCCTCGACGCCTTCCCGAAATTTGATGCCTTGTACGAATCATCAGAGCTGTTCCCGCTCTTCCAGAATCGGCTCATCAGCACGAAACGTGAGGATTATGCCGAGTATCTCCAGCGACTCAATTTGTCTCCGGAGCGCGCGGACCCGTTTGAGATTTTGGCGATTAGCGGGGGCGGGCGACAGACGGACAATTTAGAAGTGTTCCCTAAAATTCAGGCTCGTCGTGATGGCAGCTTTTCCTGCCGATTCTTTTTGCACGGTTGGCGTCATGTGAACGCCCCATCCCAAGATCGATTGAATGTGCTCCGGCCCGGCGAGCAACTACAAGTGTCGGTAGAGTTGAATAACCCCGCAACCGGCGTGGCAGTCCAACTTGAGACCGCAAACGATTATTTCATGGTGGGCTGGGCGCCTCGGTACCTTATTCATGACGTGTTACAGGCCATTGCGGGTGGACCGAGCAACATGATCGCGCGGGTCGTCCAGCTCAATCCGCCTCCTGCTCCTCACAATCAACGTGTTCTCGTCGAGCTCGAAGGCCGCCTCACGGCTGGCTATGAACCGATGAGCAGCGATGAGTTTCTTCCACTGCGTTCCTAGTGGCGCATGGCCCACGCCTACTCCGAAGACCAGCTTGTTGAACAACCCGCCATTGCTTTGTTTGCCGAACTCGGATGGCAAACAATCTCGGCCTTAGAAGAGGCCTTGGGATCTCAAGGCACGTTGGGGCGGGAGACCAAGGGCGAGGCGGTGTTGGTTCCTCGTCTTCGTGCTGCTCTTGAGCGCCTGAATCCTTCGCTCCCACCGGAAGCCATTTCGGGAGCCATCGATCAACTTACGCGCGATCGTTCGGTGATGAGCCTCGCCGCGGCGAATCGCGAGGTGTTTGGCTTTCTGAAAGAAGGCATTCCGGTTTCCGTTCCCGATCCCAAGGGTGGCGGGCAGAAGACCGAGCGTGTCCGAGTCATTGATTGGGACAATCCCGCTGCCAACGACTTCCTATTGGTAAGCCAGTTCAGCGTGACGGGATCTCTCTATACCCGTCGGCCAGATCTGGTCGGGTTTGTGAATGGCCTCCCTATTGTCGTAATCGAGTTGAAGAAGCCTGGCGTGCCGGCGCAGCAAGCCTTTCACGATAACCTCACCTGCTACAAGTCCGACATTCCCCAACTCTTCTGGTTTAACGGACTAACGATTGCTTCTAACGGAACGGAGAGCCGTGTGGGCTCTCTGACAGCTGACTGGGAGCGTTTCTTTGAGTGGAAGCGGATCGAACGCGAGGACGAACCGCGCCGCGTGTCGCTTGAAGTGATGCTCCGAGGCACCTGCGAACCATCCCGCCTGCTCGATCTATTGGAAAACTTCACCCTCTTCTCTGAGCACAAGACCGGGCTCGTAAAAGTCCTCGGACAAAATCACCAGTTCCTTGGCGTGAACAATGCCATTGCGGCGACGCTGGCCGCCCGGAAGCAGGGCCATGGACGGGGCGGCGTCTTCTGGCAAACACAGGGGTCGGGCAAGAGCTTCGCCATGGTGTTCTTCGCCCAGAAGATCCTCCGCAAGATTCCCGGCAACTGGACCTTTGTGGTGGTGACGGATCGTGTCGAGTTGGATGATCAGATCGCCAAGACATTCAAAGCCTGCGGGGCCGTCAGCGAAACAGAAAGCGAGCTGTGCCACGCGCAGAGTGGGGCGCAGCTTCGGCAATTGCTCGGCGAGAATCATCGCTATGTCTTCACGCTCATTCACAAGTTCCAGACCGCTGAACTGCTCTGTGACCGGTCGGATGTGATTGTCCTGACGGATGAGGCGCATCGCAGCCAGTACGACACCCTGGCGCTGAACATGAGGGCTGCCTTGCCTCGTGCGCTCTTCCTGGCTTTCACCGGCACGCCCTTGATTGCAGGTGAGGAGCGGACCCGCGAGGTGTTCGGCGACTATGTCTCCATCTATGACTTCCAGCAGTCGGTTGAAGACGGCGCGACGGTCCCGCTCTTCTATGAAAACCGGACGCCGGAACTCCGATTGGAGAATCCGAATCTCAACGACGATATCTACAACTTGATCGAAGCCGCCGGCTTGGATGATGACCAAGAGAAACGATTGGAACGTGAGCTGGGGCGGCAATATCAACTACTGACCCGCGATGAACGGCTTGAGACCATTGCCAAGGATATCGTGCAACATTTCCTCGGGCGTGGCTTCCAGGGTAAGGCAATGGTTATTTCCATCGATAAGGCCACAGCCTTGCGGATGCACGACAAGGTACGGGTGCACTGGAAGGTCGAAGAGCAACGTGTCGAGCAGGAATTGGCCAGGCTCATGACCTACGGGGCGAAGGCCGGCTATCCTGATCGCATCCGGGAACTCAAGGCACGGCTGGATGTGATTCGGACGACCGATATGGCGCTGATCGTCTCGCCTGCTCAAAATGAGATCGAGCAGATGAAGAAGCAGGGTCTCGACATCGCGCCCCACCGGAAGCGGATGAATGATGAGGCGCTGGACGAGAAGTTCAAGGAGGCGAACGACCCGCTGCGCCTCGTTTTCGTCTGCGCTATGTGGCTGACCGGTTTCGATGCGCCAAGCTGCTCAACGATTTATCTGGATAAGCCCATGCGGAACCACACGCTGATGCAGACCATCGCGCGAGCCAACCGCGTATTCCCCGGCAAGCATAGCGGCCTCATCGTGGACTACGCGAACGTCTTTGCCTCGTTGGAGAAGGCTCTGGCGATCTATGCCAAAGGCCGTGGTGGGGAGCAGCCCATCCGGGACAAGCAGAAGCTCGTGGAAGGTCTTCGCCAAGCGATCGCGGGGGCAGAAGCCTTCTGCCGTGCGCATGGAGTTGGTTTACTGGAGATTGAACAGACACCTGCAGGAACTCTCGACCGGCTGACGAAGATTGCTGAAGCGGTCGAATGCCTGATTTCTCCGGACCCCCTTCGCAAGGACTTTCTCGGGCAGGAAAGTTTGGTGCGGACCCTCTTCCAAGCTGTGAAGCCGGACCCCTCCGTGCTGGAGTTTGCCTCGCGCGTCGCCTGCCTGACGACCATAGCCGAGACCATCCGTGAACGAACGGGCGAGGGACCGGCAGACATCTCAGTCGTGATGGCCGACCTGAATCAGATTCTGGATGCATCTGTGGCCGCGGATGGGTTTCACATCCCACAAGGAAAATCTGGTCATAGCGTGATCGATCTGACGAAGATCGACTTCGAGGCTTTGGCCAAGCGCTTTGGGAAGTCCAAGACCAAGAATATCGATCTGGAGCAACTTAAGGCGGCAATCCGTGCTCACCTGGACAAACTCGTCCGTCTGAACCGGACCAGAACTGACTATCTCACCAAGTTTGAAGAGCTGATTGAATCCTATAACGCGGGTAGCCGGAACATCGACGAACTGTTCAAGGAACTCCTCGCGCTTAGTCGTAGTTTAAACGACGAACAGGAACGGCACGTCAGAGAGCGCCTCTCCGAAGAGGAACTCGTGGTCTTCGATATTCTGACGCGCCCGGCACCGGATCTGTCTGCAGAGGAACGGACTGATGTAAAGAAGGTCGCCCGGGACATGCTGCAGAAATTAAAGCAACTTCTGGTGCTGAATTGGCGTCAGAAGGCCTCGGCCCGCTCGCAGATCAAACTCACTATCGAGGATCTTCTAGACCAGGGCCTTCCGCGTGCGTACACCCCTGACTTGTATCAACAGAAATGCTCCGCAGTGTTTGAGCACGTCTACGAAACCTATGGGGATCGCGGAGCAAGTTTGTATCCTGGACCGGGGTGAAGATGGCGCAACCCCTCACCCTCGCATCGATCTTCACCCACATCACGCACGACAACCTGATCGCATGGCTCTTCGTGAGGCCGGTCAACCGCTCAACGTACTTTTGGTCACTCACGCCATCGCCGCCGCTTCGAAGACCGGCGCCGGTCGGTGAGCATCCCATGTGGGCCTGCTTGACAGTGTGAGGTAGACTGCCTAGCCTGGGTGCTGCCCCTTGCACTTTCCGGCTGCCAACTTCGCTTCCCACCGGAGTAAGGGAGACGTCGATGGTCCCGGCGCCGTATTTCAGTCCGGTGTCCCGGGGGATTTATGGAGGGTGGAAGGTCTGAAGAGTTTTCGAAAACGACCCGGCCCCATCCTTTATCTACTGCATGCCCGACAAGGATGCGACACGGACGCGGCCCAGCACAGGTCGGATTGGAGGAATCATCACATGAGTCACCATGGCAAGACGAAGGCACAAAAAGGCTCGCTGCCGGCCATGACCGTCACGCCGGTTTGCGCGGCGATCGGCGTGGTGCTCCGAGGCGGCGAGGTTCTACTCGTCCGCCGCGCGAATCAGCCGGACGCGGGGAAGTGGGGCTTTCCCGGTGGCAAGATCGAGCCGGGAGAACCGATCCAGGCTGCCGCGGCACGGGAGGTGGCGGAAGAAACCGGTCTCGTCGTGCGTCCGCTGCACGTGTTCACGGCGGTCGACGCCTTCCATCGGAACGCGAATGGACAGTTGGTGACCCATTATGTGTTGATCGCCGTATTATGCGAGTGGATTTCAGGCGTCCCACAGGCGGCCGGTGATGCGTTGGAGGCGGAGTGGTTTCCGATCGAGACCTTGGACTCAGTCGACATCGTCATGAGTGTTGACGTCGCACGCGTCGCGTCGATGGCCGCGAGGGTTCGAGAGGAATTTCAATGACCGCGCCGAACGCTTGTGTAATTGCGCTCGGTCAAGAATTCACACTACGGCCTCACTCCTTCAACCCCACGCTCGCATCGACCTTCATCCACATGATGCCGCCGCAGAGGGCGATGAGCGCCGCCAACAGTAACGAGGCCGTCCAGCCCCAGTGATCGGCGAGCCAGGAAGCGAGGAAGCTGCTGCTAAGCCCTTCTTTTTGTCTCTGCAGCATGATTTATCAGAGCTACATACCCTTTGACCAAATGGCTGTTCTCCGGCTGCCACATTACCACTTCAATGCCATTTCTACCTCACACGACCACGCAAACCGACACTTCCCAAACCATCCCTGTCGATGTATCCTGCCACGGATGCTTGAGGGAAAACATTCATAGTGTTTTTGTTTTCAGCCACATCTTCCAGGAATCATCTTCATGAATTTGGATTGTCCTTACCTGAACACTCACGTTGAACTGACCGAAGAGCGCGAAGCGCATATTCGGGATAAGCATCCGGATCTCTTGCCCGCTCATCATGACTATTTGTCGCAAACTGTTCGTAATCCTGAGGAAGTACGAAGGGACCCGCGATTCACAAACAGCCTGCTGTTTTCCCACTGGTTTCCTGACCTCAAAGGAGGTAAATTCGTCGTGGTAGTCGTTGTTGCCGATCCCTCTCCCCCCGATCGCTACTGGGTAGTGACCGCGTATGTGGCACGGCAACTCTCAGGAGGAATTGTGACATGGAAACGTCCCTGACAGTTGAATACGACAAGACCGGTGACATTCTCTATCTAGGAAAGACCAAGCCCTATCCAGAACAGGACTCCGAGGAATTGGGCTATGGGGTCGTGGCTCGACTCAATCCGGAAACACGCGATCTTGAGAATCTGGAAATCCTCTTTTTCTCTTCCCGAGTTGCCAAAGGGGAGACCTTCCAATTGCCGGTGACTGCGGAGTTTCATCTACCGAAAACCGGATGACGCGTAACCCGACCTTTCCTACCTAGCCCTCCGAATCCTCCTGGGTCGGTTCATGGCCCAGAAAGTGGCCCGACCCTGAAACCAATCTGCTGGAAGTACGATTCAGCAACGCACCGGGATATATGGGGACTCCTGCCCACAATATTGCTGCGTTCTGGGGCACACCGACGCATCGCGAAAGCTCTTTCTCGTGTTCACCATTCGCAAGCGAAGGATTCGCATCATTTCGGCGCGGGATATGAGCACGAAAGAACGGAGACAGTATCATGAGCAAGTTAAAGCAGAAGCCGACGTTCAAGACTGAAGCGCAGGAAGCCGCCTTCTGGGCGTCGTACGACTCAACGGAATATATCGATTACTCGAAAAGCCGCAGAGTGGTTTTTCCACGGCTCAAACCATCGACGGAGACGATTTCACTCAGGCTACCAAAATCTCTGCTGGAGCAACTTAAGACGCTGGCTAACAAACGTGACGTTCCTTATCAGACGCTGCTCAAACTTTTTATACTCGAGCGAGTACAGGCGGAGCTGCATCTCAAGACCGCCAAGGCTTCGTAGGAAAACAGGGAAGGGCATTTGAAATGCAGGGTTTGAACATGCGGGATCGGCAGGAAGTTCTGATGCTGCAGGCTGTAACAGGGATTCATCGAGCACAGTGTTTCCAAAAGTAATTCTTTCCAACCTTCCTCACTCCTTCAACCCCTCCCTCGCATCGACCTTCATCCACATCATGCCGCCGCAGAGGGCGATGAGCGCCGCCATCAGTAACGAGGCCGTCCAGCCCCAGTGATCGGCGAGCCAGGGTGTGAGGCTGGGTGAAATAACCCCGCCCAAAGAGATCGGTCGTCACGCTCCAGTAGGCGCCGACTGTAATATACAAGCAGGCGGGGAATAGAACAGGTACTTGGAGTCTTTTCTGGAACTAACCGAGATCCATCACCTCTTTGAGGGCGTGGGTTACGGTCCTGAGTTGGATCGTGGTGAGGCGGGTTAACGGACCTTCGATCAATCGTTGGTTATCGATCGCGCGGAGTTGATCCAAGAGCAGATCGGAGTCTTTCCGAAGTTTGCCCTGGGCCGTAATTCTGAGACGGAGCGGTTCCGCGTCGTCGATGAGCTGGGTGGTGAGGGGAATGATCAGGGTGGAGGGATGTCCGGCATCGAGCAACGCTTGAGCTTGGACGATGAGCACGGGTCTGGTCTTTCCCGGTTCCGTCCCACGGCGAGGACTCAAGTCGGCAAGCCAAATCTCGCCGCGCTTACGCATGAAGGTCTGCCTCAATGGCATCAAACTCCGCGTTGATGCGCATACTTTCACCGCGCACCTTGTGCGAGGCCTGGATGAGACGATCGGCACGAAGCTGTCGCTCGGTTTCGCGGTTCATGCGTTCCAAGGATTGTCGGATATACGCCGCCCTCGATACGTGGAGTGATTCGGCGTAGCGTGTGCAGCGCTTGAGCAATTCGTCCGGCAATGTCACTGTAATGGTACTCATAGATATCTCCAGTTACCATCCAATTGTGATATCGATTCATACTATAGCAGAGGATGAGCGGCGAGGGCAAACTGTACCGTATCCGCGTTCGCTATGGGCCACGCCCATCCCTCGCCGTCGGCCTCATTCCCTCAACCCCTCGCTCGCATCGATCTTTACCCACATCACCCCGCCGCAGAGGGCGATGAGCGCCGCCACCAGTAACGAGGCCGTCCAGCCCCAATGATCGGCGAGCCAGGGTGTGAGGCTGAGGGAAATGAGACCGTCGAAGGATTACGGGGCAAAGAGTTCGGCAAGCAGAGTAAGGACCTGTGCGCGTGTCACGTTAGTGATCGTTCCTACACGCTTGACCCCATCCGGCGCGCGGTTTGGATGCCGAGCGAATGGACCGATGGCCGGTGCTGAGGATTTCCGATTTGTACGAGACGTGCCTTCATTCCAACCTCCTCTGCTCCATGAACAAACTTTCCCGCACTGCATTAGGAACGAACCATATACCTCCGCGTAGTCAGGACAGGATACTACAATGAAAGGGGTTCCGAATCTTGCTCCACCGCGAGTCGGCCTTATCACGGAAGCATCTGTTTTCTTCTCTATCCAAGTACGCTATCATGCGGACAAACGAGGTCTGCCATGGATGAACAACTGCTCCTCAAACGTATCACGGTGAATCCGAAGATTTTTTCCGGCAAGCCTATCGTTCGAGGTCGGCGGCTGGCCGTCGAACACGTGCTGGGGATGCTGGCCGCCGGTGACACGCCAGAAACCATTCTTCATGGCTATCCGTGGCTGGAGCCGGCAGATATCCAAGCCTGCCTTGCCTATGCTCATCGACTCGTGGGCCATGAGCGGATCGAGCCACTGCCTCTCGAATCGGCTTCGTGAAACTTCTTCTCGATACCTGCATTTGGGGTGGCGCCGTCGGCCCACTACAATCCGCAGGGCACGATGTCGTCTGGGCCGGGGACTGGCCAACGGATCCCGGCGATGACGAGATCATGGCCTTAGCTCATCACGAAGGTCGAATTCTCATCACGCTGGACAAAGATTTTGGTGAACTCGCTGTGGTACGCGGGCAGGCGCATGCAGGAATTATTCGACTCGCGATCTTACCTGCCGTCCAGCAGGCAAGATTCTGCTTAATGGTTCTCGCACGGTACGGGCTCGAACTACAGGCCGGAGCCATTGTCACGATTGAGCCTGGCCGCATCCGTGTTCGTCCCGCACCTTCCCATCCTGAACCTTCATGACAGCGTGACATCGGTTCATTCCACCACGGCAAACTAAGGCATGCACCCGCGGCAAAGCTCCGTAACCTGAGGTTCTACTAAAGCCTCTTTACCAAAACCAACTAGTTCTGCTACCTGCCCAACCCCTCGCTCGCATCGATCTTCATCCACATGATGCCGCCGCAGAGGGCGATGAGCGCCGCCATCAGTAACGAGGCCGTCCAGCCCCAGTGATCGGCGAGCCAGGGTGTGAGGCTGGGTGAAATAACCCCGCCCACATTGGCGCCCATGTTCATCACGCCCGACAGCGTGCCCGCATGCGTCTTGGAGAGATCGGTGGTCACGCTCCAGTAGGCGCCGACGGTGAAATAGAGCCAGCCGGCGCCGAGTGAAAGGCTGGCGATGGCTACGGTCTGTGAGTCGGCCCAGGCGCCGACGGCAATCAGCCCACCGGCCAGCCCCATGCCGATCATGCCGACGATCATACGGGCCTCCCTCAGACCGAGGGTCGAGACCAGACGATCCGTAGTCCAGCCGCCGAGCGGACAGAACACGAGGATCGCGACAAAGGGCGCAGCCGCGAGCCAGCCGCCACGCAACAGATCGATGCCGCGCACATTTACCAGGTAGAGATAAAACCAGGACATATAAATGTAGGCGACGTACCCGAGGCAGGCGTAACTCAACACCAGCCAGCGCAGGGATGAGGAAGCCGCGAACTGCCGCCAGGGAACCACCACGCGCGCTTGTATCGACGCCGCGCCATCTGCCGCCTTCTGCTCGCGGGAGCAGAGCACCCACAACAGGGCCACCACCAGACCGATCAACGCGGAGAGGTAGAACACCGTCTGCCAGTGATAGTTGACCATGACCCAGGAGGCGAGGGGAGGGGTGATCGCGGCGCCGATGCCGATACCGCCGATGGCAATGCCGATGCCGAGTCCACGTTGCGCAGGCGGAATCCAATCGGCGACGGCCCGATTGAAGTTCGGCAGGGCCACCGCTTCTCCGACACCGAGGAGAAAACGCACGACGATCAGGGCACCGACCGTCCCAACCATGGCGGCCAACGGCAGCGTTGCGGCCACCGCCGTCAAGGCCGTGAAGAACGACCACCACACCAGCGCACCGGCCAACACGATACGAGCGCCCCAGCGATCGCCCAGCCAGCCGCCTGGAATCTGGCAGAGCGCGTAGCCGAACACGAAGGCGGAAAAGATGTAGCCCATGTCCTGATCGGTCAGGCCATAGGCGGGCATCATCTGTCGCGCCGTCACGGAGATGTTGACCCGATCCATGTAGGTCACGGCGCTGATCGCGAACAGGAGGCCGAGAATGCCCCATCGCGGTGCGGTCGCCGATTTACCGACTGCCACTTAGTCCTCCGATTTCCCTTCGTCAGGCTCAAAAGCGAGGCATTATAGACCGGCACGCGCCAGCCGACGAAAGTTATTTGCAGCGGCCTCACAATCGTCGTTCGGCTCTCATGCCTCGTATCTCGTCTCTCGTCGTCCGGTGCAAAGCGGGAGCAAATAGCCTATTGCTTATGGCCTATGGTTGAGAACGAAGCAACCGTGGCGCTCCGCCTTCATTCGGTGCCATATGCTCTTCTTTCCCGCCATGAGCCATCAGCTCAGATCCCAAACGAGATACGGTCCGCTACAGATACGCGTCTCATCCGACCGCTTTCCTTCTCACGTTTGACGCCTCACGTTTCACCTTTCACGTCTTACGTCTGACGTTTCACGCCCCCTCGCGTCTCTCTGCCGTATGGATTTCCCTCTCATGCATCCAGTACACTTAGAGTTTGACCTACCTGGTGGAGGTGGAGTGAGGGTTCGTCCGCGCGTTGTCGTGTTATCGCTGCTCGGCCTGGTGGTCGTGGGTGCGCTCCTTCTCCTCTATTCGCGCGAGTTGTTCGGCGTCGACGTCATCAAGAATTTCTTCCTCCAGCAACTCGAAGCCAGTCTGCGGCGCAAGATCGAGGTCGATCGGATCAAGCTGGTCGTGCTCCCCAGCATCCGGCTCGAACTCTCCAATGTGGGCGTGTATGGGCACGACGATCCGACCCACGTCGTCTTCCAGGCCAAAGAAATCGATATCGTCTTGCGCCTCTTGCCGCTGCTGAAGAAGCAGGTCGTGGCCAAACGGATCTTTCTCAATGAACCGACCGTGACGCTGATCCGCAATCGTTCCGGCCATTGGAATGTGCTGGCCGGGCTCCCTTCCGCGGCCAAAGACGAATCGGCCTATCAGATGTTCAGCCGCCTCCTGCAAATCCGTGAAGCCACGATTCAGCAGGGACACATCACGATCACGGACGAGGCCCGTCCGGACGGCGTCCGCACCACCAAGCTGGAATCGGTCGAGATGGCGTTGAAGGTCTATCCGGGCAAGGCCCAGGGCGACCTGCACATTTCCGCCTCGTTGCCGGCAGAAGCGGCCCCTTCGTCGTTTTCCCTGACCGGCACCATCGGCTTGAGCGAATCCTCTTCGTCGCTGGCGGCGGAAGAGCCCTATTCCGTCCATCCCGCGTTTCAGTTCGACGGCGAGATCGAGACCACCAACCTGCGCCTGCGTGAAGCGGCCGATTTCTTCGGACCGCGCCCCGTACCGGCTCAACTGCAAGGGGGCGCCAATCTGCAGAGCCGCATCCGCGTGGCGCCCGGCGTGGCCGGGTATGACGTGGTGCTCACGGAGATCGCCGCCAATGTCGATGAACTGGCGATCACCGGCAAGGCGAACATGGCGGGACTCCTGACCTCGCAACCCACGTTCTCCATCACCTTTGCGTCGCCCACCATCGATCTCAAGACGCTGTTCGCCCGCATGCCGCCACAATGGATTCATCCCCAATTGCCCGGCATCGTCGAGCAGCGCCAGCTGGGCGGGACGGTCGAAATCGTCTCGGCCACGCTGACCGGCGCCACCGCACCCAGCCCGCAATTGTCGCTTACGGGTGACTTCCGGGTTGAGAAGGGCACGGCGCTGATCGGAAACGACCGTGTGCCGACGCAGGATCTGTCCGCCATCATCTCCGTGGAGCCGGGTCGCATCCGCGTCGGAAAGGTGACGGGGAGTTACGGGACCCTCCAAATGACCGACGGCAAAGCCGTGGTGTCGTTCCTGGATGAAGGGCCCTGGATGGAGCTGGACATCAGCGGCAACATGACGGCGGCGGATCTGGTGAAGTTTTTGACCAAGACGATCCGCGCGGACCGGCTCACGTCATTGCTTGCGCAATCGCGCGAGATCGAAGGACAGACCCATCCGACCTTCCGTCTCGTCGGTCCGCTGGATAAGCCGGAAGGCATCACGTTCGCAGGCGGGGAAGTGCTGGCCGAGCAGGTCAGCCTGGTGAATCCCTCCCTGCCGCAACGGCTCACAGCCATGCACGGGCGCATCCTCTTTTCCCAAACCGGCGGCGCGCAGTTCGACCAAGTGACCGCCAACGTGGGCGAGGCGCAACTGCAGTTCAACGGCACGATCAGCGGCGGCACGCCCAGCGTCTTTCAGGATTTTGTCATCCGCGCGAAGGGCAGCGCCACGCAGCTCCGCCAGATGGTCTCCGCCGGAACCTTCCCCGACGATCTTCTCTATGGCATGGTCAACGCGAAGGTCCAGTTATCCGGCGCCTCGGGTGCACCTCATCTGCGTGGAGAAATCGGCCTGAACGACGCCAAACTCGTCTTGCCGATGGTCGGGGAGAAGCCGTTCGGCTCACCGGCCTCCCTGGAGCTCGATGCCGATGTCACGCGGGGAGTCGGCCTCGTGATTTCTCGCATGGAACTCGTGGTACCGCCGCTACGATTGCCGTTAAAAGGACACATCACCCTGGGCGATCAATTTTCGATCGATGCCTCACTCGCCTCCGGCACGGTGTCGTTGTCGAGCCTTCCCGAATGGATCTACCGCAGCGGGTTCGAGGCGGGCAATCTCGAAGTCTCCATGGATGTAAAGGGCACGGATGCCGAATGGAGAAACTGGCGCACGGGGGGATGGCTGGCGCTCACCAACGGCCTGATGTCGGTGAAGGGTGTCGACGGCCCGGTCGAGGACATTTACCTCCGGCTGAAATTCTCCAAGAACATCGCCGACATCAAACAGCTCTCGTTCCGTATCAAAGACAGCGATGTCAGTCTCTCCGGCGCGCTGAAGAATTGGACGACGAAACCGGTCATCGCCGTGAAGATCGAATCGTCCCAGATGGATCTCGACCTGCTGATTCCCAAGGGGCACCGCTCACCGATCCGGGAATTTCTTGAAACCCTGGCCTCGACCAGCCAGGTCAGCGCGACCGCCACGATTGAAAAGGGCCTCTACAAACATCTGCGGTTCGGCGGCCTGTCCGGACGACTCACCATCCAGGATGGCATGCTGGATCTCGACCGCGTCGTCGCCCAATCAGGAACCGGCCACGCCGCCGGACGCATGGTCGTCCGCCTGCCGAAGGGACAACCGGCCGAAACCGAAACCTCGCTCAGGATGACGGGCATCCCGGTCGAATCCCTGTTGTCGTTGCTCGGAGCCCATGATCAGCCGGTGACCGGTGAGATGAAACTGACCGGTGTCATCCGCGGGCACGGACGGAACCCTCACGGAGTCCTGCCGACCCTCAACGGCAAAGTCGAACTGGTGATGCAGGATGGCCGCATCCTGAAGACGGAGAAACGCGCCATCTGGAAAATTCTCTCCATTCTGAACCTGCCTGCGGTCTTGCAGGGCAAGGTGGATCTGGAGAAAGAGGGCTTGCAGTACAACCGGGCGAGCACGACCCTGACGATTCAAAACGGATTGGTGAAGACGCAAAATATCGTCCTGGACAGTCCCGTGTTGAAGATTTCCGCCGCCGGCAGTTATGACATGCCCACCGATCAGCTGGACATGATCTGGGCGGTGAGTCCCTTCGGATCCTACTCGCAATTTCTGAAATCGATTCCACTCTTCGGGCGGCTGATGGCCGGGGATCGCAAGGGCCTGGCGACGGCGCTGTTCCAGGTGAAGGGTTCCATCGACGATCCCGACGTGACCTACCTCCCGATGAAATCCTTTACCACGGGTCTCACCGGAGTCGCACAGCTCGCATTCGACCTGCTGAAAAATACGGTCATGCTCCCGATCGACATTTTGTCGCCGCAGGAAGAAAAGGATCCGGTGTTCGATCCGGCGCTGGAGATCCAAACGCCGCCGGCCGCCGCGCCGTCGATTGAGACCACACCCACGGCACCGACACCGGCCACGCCTTGACCACCTCCGGACCGCGTGATAGCATCCGCATGACGTGAACGCATCCATCTCATGAGCCATTCGACCGAGCACAATACCCGTCCCGAGCAGAGCGCGACGCTCTTCATCGCCGCCAGCGAAACCGATTCCAATCTCTATTACGCCACCCGCTTCATCGCGCCGGATCCCTTCATCTACCTTGAAGTGAAGGGTGAACGGCTCATGGTCATGAGCGACCTGGAGGTGGACCGGGCGCGTAACCAGGCGACGGTCGATCGCGTGTTGTCCTATTCCGAGTTGGAGCGGCGCGCCAAATCGCAGGGCGTCACAGATCCAGGTACGATCGATGTGATTCATCTGGTCTTGCAGGATGCCGGTCTGAAAGACATCCTGGTGCCTCCGACGTTTCCCTTTCTCCATGCGAGCCGCCTCCAGGAACTCGGCTATCGGTTGCGCACCAAACGCGAACCGTTCTACGAACAGCGGGTGATGAAATCGGACGAAGAGGTCCGGCACATCGAAGCTGCCCAGCGAGCGACGGAAACAGCCGTGGCCGCCGCGCACCAGACCCTTCGACGCGCCGAGATTCGCGACAACGTCCTCTGGCTGGACGGCGAGATCCTCACCTCCGAGCGGGTCAAAAAATTGATCAACGTCACCCTGATGGAATGTGACTGCGTCGCGCAACATACCATCGTGGCGGGCGGGGAGCAGGCCTGCGATCCCCATGATGAGGGCAGCGGCCCGCTGCCGGCTCATCGCAGCATTATTTTCGATGTCTTTCCGCGATCCGCCGGCTCACGGTATTTCGCCGACATGTCCCGCACGGTCGTCCGCGGCACAGCCTCGCCGGAATTGACGCGCCTCTATCACGCCGTCAAAGACGCGCAGGAAGAAGCCATCACCAAGATTCGCGACGGCGCCGACGGGGCTGCCATCCATCAGGGCATCTGCGATCGGTTCGAGAAGGCGGGCTACAAGACCGGTCTGGTCAACGGCCGCATGCAGGGGTATTTTCACGGCACCGGCCATGGCGTCGGCTTGGATATTCACGAAGCGCCCCGTATCAGCCGGACCGGTTCGCTGCTGCAGGAAGGACATGTCGTGACCGTCGAGCCGGGACTCTACTACCCGGGCCTCGGCGCGGTGCGTATCGAAGACATGGTCCTCGTGACGAAAGACGGCTGCCGGAATTTGACGAATTACCCGAAAGTCTTCGAACTGGGATAACGTGAGCGATCAGCCATCAGCGATCGGCTTTCAGCTTGCTGATGGCTGACTGCTGAAGACTGAAGGCTGTCCATGCGCCTGACCTTTACCATCCAGCGTTTCAATCCCGAAACCGATCAACAGCCTCACCGGGAAGACTATCGCCTCGACATCGGACGCGGCATGACCGTGCTCGAGGCCCTGATCCGCATCAAGAACGAACTCGACGGCCGGTTGGCGCTGCGGTATTCCTGCCGCTCGGCCATTTGCGGCTCCTGCGCCATGCATATCAACGGCACGGAAAAATTGGCCTGCCGGACCTCCATTCGCAAAGAACTCGAACGCCACGGCAGAATCTCGATCGAGCCCTTGCCCAACCTCCCGGTCATCAAAGACCTCGTGGTCGATATGGCGCCGTTCTGGGAGAAAATCCGGGCCGTCACGCCCTGGCTGACGCCCGAAACCCATCCCACCAAACGATACGGGTCATCCGGACAACTTCGGCTGCGGCCCGAGTCGTACCAGTTTCACAACGTGGATGCCTGCATCATGTGCGGAGCCTGTGTGGCCGCCTGCACGTCGCATGAAGTCTCACGGGGTTTTCTCGGCCCGGCGGCGCTCGCGAAAGCCGCGCGATTCGTCGCGGACCCGCGCGAACCGGCCGTGGCCAAACAGGCCAGACTCACGGCGCTCCAGGAGGCCCATGGAATCTGGGACTGCACCCGCTGCAACATGTGCGTGCAAGTCTGCCCGAAAGATGTGCAGCCGATGGAGGCGATCATTCGATTGCGCCGCTCCTCCCTCCGGCATGGATTGACCTCGGCCGAAGGCGCCCGTCACATCACCGGCTTCGTCGACCTGGTCCGCCACGAGGGACGTTTGAATGAAGCGTTGATGCCGTTGAAAGTCCTCGGGTTCAATCTTCGACGCGTGCTCGAAGTCATGCCGCTCGGCCTGCGCATGTGGCTCAAAGGAAAGGTACCGTTGCCGTTCGGCCACACCATTCCGGGCATCGAACAGGTCCGGGCCATCTTTGCCGCCGCGCGCCGTCGGGCTCCTCGCGTCTGACGCCCATGCCGGGCTCCTTCCGATTCCTCGACGACATCGCGCTGGCCGATATGGCATTCGACGCCGAGGGAGAGTCCTTGCCGGCCCTCTTCGAGGCCGCGACGCAAGCCCTCATCGAAAGCCTGGCCGATCCGGTCACCATCGCCGAAACCTGGCAGCATAGCGTGGACATGGAAGAGGCGGACATCGAGACGCTCCTGTTCGAATGGCTGGGACGGCTCGTCTATTTAAAAGATGCGCAGGGCGTGGTCTTCCATCGGGCGACATTGTCGCTGAATCAGAATGATGCCCGCGCAGCCTGGCACCTCCACGCCGAACTGACCGGTGCACCGGTCGATCCCGCGACACAGGACCTGCGCTCGGACGTCAAAGGCGTCACGAAACATCTGTATGCGGTCACACAAGAGGGGACGAGCTGGAAGGCCAGGGTGGTGCTGGACGTATGAAACTGAACACCGACATGCAGGTCGTCAAGATCAACGACTACCTCTGGGAAATTCCGCCCTCTGAAAAACCCGGCATGCTGGTCCCGGCTCGCATCTACGCCAGCGCGGCGATTCTCGGTGCGATGGATCGGGGCGTCTTCGATCAGGTCACCAACGTGGCCTGTCTCCCCGGTATCCATCGGTATGCCCTCTGCATGCCGGATGGACATTGGGGGTACGGCTTTCCCATCGGTGGTGTGGCGGCATTCAACCCTGAGGATGGAGTTATCTCTCCCGGCGGCGTCGGCTACGATATCAACTGCGGGATGCGTTTGATCCGTACCGACTTGTCGCTCTCGGAGGTGCAACCGAAACTGGAACTCCTGATGACGGAACTCTTCCGTCGCGTCCCGGCCGGTGTCGGATCGCGCGGCTTCGTGAATCTCTCCAGGCGGGACTTTCGCGACGTCATGCGGCAGGGCGCCGGCTGGTGCATCGCCAAAGGATATGGCTGGGAAGAAGACCTCGTACGCATCGAGGAGCGCGGTTGTCTGGAGGGCGCAGACCCCACCCACGTGACGGACTACGCCATCGAACGCGGCATCAACCAACTCGGCACCCTGGGATCCGGCAACCACTACCTGGAAATACAGGTGCTCTCCGACAAGGGGATCTACGACCGTGCGACCGCCGCGGCCATGGGGTTGACCGGTCGCGATCAGGTGGTCGTGATGGTTCATTGCGGTTCGCGCGGATTCGGCCACCAGGTGGCTAGCGACTACCTCAAGGTGTTCGAGAAAGCCATGCGCCGATACGGAATTTTCGTCAAAGACCAGCAGCTCGCCTGCGCGCCGTTTCGCTCACCGGAAGGACAGGACTATTTCGGCGCGATGAACTGCGCGGCCAACACCGCGTTTGCCAACCGGCAAGTCATCACGCATCAGATTCGCGAGGCCTTCGAAGCGGTGTTCGGCGAAAGCGCCCGGCGCCTGGGCATGCAGCTGATCTACGATGTGGCGCATAACATCGCCAAGGTCGAACGCTACCGGGACGGGGAGTGGCTCGTGCACCGGAAGGGCGCCACGCGGGCGTTCGGGCCCGGGAGTCCCGAACTCCCGGCCTGTTATCGGGGGATCGGCCAGCCGGTCATCTGCGGCGGCTCCATGGAGACCGGCTCGTATCTTCTGGTCGGCACCGATCGGGCGATGCAGGAAACGTTCGGCTCGACCATGCACGGGTCCGGCCGGACCATGTCGCGCGCGCAGGCGAAACGCACGGTGCGCGGCGAGCAGCTCATGCGCGACATGAAACAGCACGGCATTCTGGTCAAAGCCGTATCCATGTCGGGTCTGGCTGAAGAAGCCGGGTTCGCGTACAAGAACATTTCCGATGTCGTCGAGACGGTGGACCACGCGGGAATCACAAAAAAAGTAGCGGAACTCAAACCAATCGGCAATATAAAGGGCTAGCCTTATACCAGCGCTAGCCGATCATGGACCAACGCCATCATCCTCGTTTTCCCGTTCACTTTCGAAGTTCCTTCAGTTCGGTCAACCGCGTCGGCGGGGACGGCCATGTCGTCGATCTGTCCCTGCGGGGCTGCGGCATCCTGAGCGCGACAGCCGTGCATCCCGGCACCACCCTTGAACTCCGTATCCAGCCCGCCGGCGATGCCGCCCCGCTGACCATTCAGCAAGCCGTAGTACGCTGGTGCCGCGACGGCCGCATCGGCCTCGAATTCGTGTCCCTGCAACCGGACAAATGGGCTCGCCTCCAAGGCATTGTCAAAGAACTCACGCGCCAACCCTATGAACGGGCCAACGACCGGCAAGACGGTTCCGGCACGTCACAACCCTGATCCGTTGAGGAGGATACAGCATGGCTCACGCGTCCCGATTGCCTCGCACCTGGCTTCCGGCGGTGTTCGTCAGCGTGATCGTCTCCGCCTGCTGCGCGGCGGCGCTCTATGCGCTCCTGGCTCAGCACGACCGTTCGCTCGTCACGCAACGCAATGCGGCGATGCTCATGGCGGCGGAGCAGAGCGCACGCGCCTTGGCGCGAACCCTGGCCTGGTTCAGTGAGTCGCTGGGCGGCGAGCAACTGGCGGCCGTTCAGCAGACTCTGGAACAACATGCCGGCCAGGCCAATCTGCTCGATGCCGCCGTCATCACCACGGATAACATGATCGTGGCCGCCAGTAATGCGGCCGCCATCGGCACTCCGATACAGGATGCCGCATGGCCGACTGCACGCAACAGTCAGAGCAGTTCCATCACTCACGGGGTAGACAAGGGAAGGCCGGTCATGATCGTGGTCGAGCCCTTCCGCCAGGACAACCGTATCGCAGGATGGATCAGACTGGTCGTCGCAACCCCGCCGGATGCCGCAGTCCTTCGTTCGGAGGAGGATCTGGGGCGGGACGTGGCCCTGGTCATCGGACCGCTGCTCCTCGTGATGGTCATCCTCTTGACCCTGACCATGCGAGGACTCATGAGCCGGGTTCGCGCGCTCTTGGCCGGCATCCTCATGGAAGCCGGGGAACAGCGCTTCGTCCCGGTCGGGAATGCTGTCGAGACACCGGACAGGGGTTGATTCACCGGCACGGACATTCCCGCGGTAAGCCTTTCGCACTCAGGCTTTCACCCAGGCAGGGGAGCGGCCTTTCCGCTGCTCAACAAGTGCTAATTATGTAGCGCTTATTCAGAAGTTTGATACTCTCACACGAGCGCCAAACAGGCAGACCTGTCGGAAGCTCCGGACGCTCTCGCCCTGAACGGGAAGGACGTCACCCACGTGCGCCCTCGCCATAACCACGTTTGCCAGAAGACCATACGATGACTCAAACCCGTCCCACGATCCTGATCGCCGACGACGATCCGCTGTCACGGCTCTTTGTCCGGAACGCATTGGAACCGGCCGGCATGACCGTGGCCGAGGCCACCGGAGGGCAGGACGCGCTGGTGAAATTCGAGGCCCTGACGCCTGATCTGGTCGTCCTGGATATTATGATGCCGGACATGGACGGGTATCTGACCTGTTCCCGGCTGCGTACACTCCCTCGCGGCAAACGCGTTCCGATTTTGATCCTCACAGGATTGGATGACGCGCATTCCATCGCGCAGGCCTATCAGCACGGCGCCACGGATTTCATCACCAAACCGGTCAACGCCACGATTCTCTGCCACCATGTCCGGTACATGCTCAGAACCAACAACGTGCTGCACGCGCTCATCCGAAGCGAATCGCGGCTGGAATTGGCCCAGCGCATCGCCCGGATCGGCAACTGGGACTGGAATCCCCGGACGAATCGTTTCACCATGTCCAATGAACTGTGCCGCCTGGTCGGCGTGCGCCCGCAGGATTTTGCCGGCACCTTTGAAGCCTTCCTCAGTCTCGTTCACCCGGACGACCGGCCGACCGTGAACGGCGCACTGGAGAAACTGGTCGGTCAGCAGACCCCCTGCGACATCGACCACCGCATCGTGCTGCCGAACGGAACCGACTTCATCATTCATCTTCAGGCCGAAGGCGTGCGCGAAGAAGAGACGGACGAGCTGACGGTCATCGGGACCGCCCAGGACATCACCGAACGCAAACAGGCTGAACGGGCCATCCATCAACTCGCGTACTACGACAGCCTGACGGGCCTGGCCAACCGTGTGCTGTTCAAAGATCGCCTCTCCAACGCCCTGTCCTATGCTGAACGCCACCATCAGCATCTGGCCACCCTCTTTATCGACTTGGATCGGTTCAAGGTGATCAACGATACACTGGGGCACACGGTGGGAGACCGCTTGCTGACGCATGTGGCCGAACGGTTAAGCGAGTCGGTCCGTCAGAGCGACTCGGTCGGCCGGAACGCCGTGAACGAACCCACCCATGCCCTCGCGCGGCTCGGCGGCGATGAGTTCACCATTTTGCTCACGGCCTTGCCGACCCCGGAAGACGCAGGCCGGGTGGCCCGGCGGATACTGGAGGCATTGGCGCACCCCCTCAGCATCGACGGGCATGAAATTTTTATTTCCGCGAGCATCGGCATTTCGATCTTTCCCTCGGACGGCGCCACCGTGGAAGCATTGCTCAAGAACGCCGACACCGCGATGTACCACGCGAAAGAGCAGGGGCGGAACAACTGCCAGTTCTATTCGTCCGGCTTGAACGCCGCCGCGGCCGAACGCCTCGACCTGGAGAACGAACTCCGCCGCGCCTTGGAACGGGAAGAGTTTGTCGTCTTCTATCAGCCGAAACTAAACATCCATTCACGCAAGATACTGGGCGCGGAAGCGCTCGTCCGTTGGAAACATCCCAAACGCGGCCTGGTGCCGCCGGGAGTCTTCTTGAATGCGGCCATCGACACGGGCCTCATCCGCCCGATGGACGAATGGGTGCTTCGCGAGGCCTGCCGCCAGGCGAAAGCCTGGGAAACGGCCGGCCTGCCGCCCATCACCGTATCGGCCAACGTGTCCAATTCCCTGTTTCATGGACGGACGCTGCCCGCCACGGTGGCCGATGCGCTTCGGGACTCCGGGCTGAATCCATCGCAACTGGAGCTGGAACTGACTGAGTCCATCGCCATGCGGGACGTCGAGGCATCGGTCACCATGCTGGAAGGCCTCCGCACCATGGGCGTCCGTCTCTCCATCGACGACTTCGGCACCGGTTATTCGTCGCTGAGTTATCTCCAGCGTTTTCCCCTGAGCCGATTGAAGATCGATCAATCGTTTGTCCGCGATCTGCTCACCAACGAAAACAACGTGAAGATCACCCGGGCGATCATCGCGATGGCGCACAGTCTGAATCTCTCGGTCTTAGCCGAAGGAGTGGAAACAGAAGGCCAGTTGGCACGGTTACGGGAAGAGGGATGTGACGAGGTGCAAGGCTACCTGTTCAGCCGGCCCGTCTGCGCGGAGGATTTTGAGAAATTACTCAGGGGCGATGCCGATGTCCGTACAGCAGCGTGATATTGATGCGGCGGTTGGTGAACCCTTCCTTGAACGCAATGTCATCGGTTTCGTGGAACAGATCTGAGTTGAACACCACCGCCCGGTTCGCCCGATAGGGGATCTTGATTTCCCTTGCTCCCTGCGCGTTCAGCCACTCGTAAATCTTACCCCGGGCCTTGTCGCTATTGTACGTCTTGAAATCCCAATCTCTGGGCGCTTCCTTATCCCACACCACCAATCCACCACTGTCAGGATTCAGGTTCGCCTCATCCGGCGTGATCCAGAAATTGACGTTGACCGCCGCGGCATCGGCGTGAATGTTCAGGCCGCGCCTGGCGCTGTCGTGCTTAAATGCCCAGGCCTGTGTCAGGCGATGGGTGCCGAAGATGCGGGGTAACCGGCGACGTAACTCCTCGGCAATTTGAAGCAGCAGGGGAGAGGCGAATCCATCGCCGAGGAAAGCCCCGATATAGCCGTTCTCGTAGTCCTTCTTCCAGATCGTGGACGCCCAGCAGAACCGTCTCAACCGTTGCAACGCCTCGTCCGTCAACAACCCGTCGACGTACGTCACCTCCGGATTCATCGCCAGATACCGGACCTCCACGGCTGCGCTGTCCAGATCCGCAGCCAGCGCCCCTCCCTCGATCGCCTCGCAAGGAGCGATATGAATCAGCCGGTTATACGAGGCCGCAAGGGGCTGAATCTCGGCAGTGGACAGCGGCACGCGATTTGACGATCCAGTCGCAGCGGTCGCTGAGTGTTCCAATGTTTCGCACAGGCGAGTGAGTGCCTCGTGATAGGGGTTCCATTCAGCGCCCAACAGACCGTTTTCCCGAAGATACTGTAGCTGCTCGGCATCGTGCTTGAGCCGGGAACGAAAGACGGTCGTCTCTGTCACCGGGCGGCCGTGCGCGTGTTTGGCTTGCGCGGTTTCGGCAAAACAACGCAGCGCCCGCGGCCTATCCTCCCGCCAGATCCAGGCAATACCGAGGTTGTAGAGCGCGGTTCCATAACCGGGGACGATCTGAAGCCCGCGTTCGAAGCAGCGAATGGCATCGTCCAACCGACCCTGTTCCAGGAGCACCAGGCCGAGATTGTTCTGCGCCTCCGCATGGGTCGGCTTCAAGGCGATGGCACGCCGATACGACTCCGCGGCTTCATCCAACCGCCCTTGTTCTTTCAGCACGACGCCGAGATTGTTGTGCGCCTCGGCATGGTCCGGATTGAGCGCCAACACCTGCTCATAGGCGGCTTGCGCGTCTGAAAGGCGTCCCAGTTCTTTGTAGGCGTTCCCGAGATTGGTGCGGGCCTCGATGTAGCGGGGATTCCAGTGTATGGCCTGGCCATAGGCGTCGACCGCATCCGTCGTGCGTCCGGCGCGCTGGAGCACGACGCCGTGATTGAACCAATAGACCGGATTGCGAGGACCGGCGGCACAAGCCTTCGCCAGCCAACCGAGCGCGTCTTTCAGATCGCCGCGCCGGTAGATGAGGAGGCCTAAGCCATGAAGTGCGTCCGGTTGAGCCGGTGTCCGCTCCAGGAGGGAACGGTAGCCCCGTTCCGCTTCATCCAGCCGTCCGGCCTGATGATGCAGCTGTGCCTCGCGCAGAAGCATCGCTGAGACATCGGCCCCTCCGGCCTGTTTCCCATACAATTTTTCATCGCGGCGGCGCTCATTGCGATTCACGACGATCCCTCCAGCGGTGACCTTACGGGTCGCCCCGGAGAGTAGCGCACATAGGGCCTGGGGGTCAAAGAGGGGAAGACGGCGGGGGCGGGAGACTAGGCCGCTTGAGTGGTGCTCTGACGCTTGCGGCGCTGGCCCAGAATATCGAGCGCGGCCACGCGATACCCTTCGGCAAACGTGGGAAAGCTGAAAATAGAATCGATGAACCGGTCGATGGTCGCCCCGTCCTGCAAGGCCATCTGGCCGAGGTGAATCAATTCGGTCGCATGCTCGCCGACGATCTGCACGCCGAGCAATCGTTCACCGGACGGGTCGGCAATCAGCTTCAGGAGTCCGTCGCAGGATCCCGTGATCTGCCCCTTGGCGATTTCCGTAAACCGCGCGCGCCCCACGAGCGGGCCACGGTACCGGGCTGCGGCCTGTTCCTCATCGAGTCCGATGGAGGCGATTTCCGGAATGGTATAGATCCCGATCGGCACCTGATTGCGCGAGTCGCCGACTGGAAGGCCCAAGGCGTGACTGACCGCCCGACGACCATCCTCCATCGCTTGTGAGGCCAAGGCCGGAGGACGACCCAACATGTCGCCGGCGGCAAAAATATGCGGGACGGGGGTTTGCCCGTATTCGTTGACGGGAATTCGGCCCTTCTCGTCCAGCGTGAGCCCGGCCGCCTCAAGATTCAATTCTTCAATGTTCGGTTGACGCCCCAGCGCGACCAGCATCTTTTCGCTCTTGACCGCCATGCCGTTCGCCAGCCTGACGACGACGGAGGACACGCCGTCCCACGCCACTTCCTTGACGGTCTGCCCCACGTAAAACCGTCCGCCTTGCCGTTCGATGCTGCGCTGAAACACCTCGACGATTTCCGCGTCCATGAACGACAGGGGACGCTGGGCCCTGTCGATGAGCGTCACTTCGACTCCCAGCAGCGCAAAAGTCGAGGCATATTCACAGGCGATGACCCCTCCGCCCAAGACCGTCAACGAGCGAGGCAGGTAGATCATCGACAGGATCGAATCGCTGTCCAGGACATGTTCATGATCGACGGGAATTTCGGGAATCGAACGCGGCCGGGACCCCGTCGCCAGCACGATCGTGTCGGCCCGCAAGGCCTGGCAGGCGCCGTCGATGGTCTCCAATTCCACTTCATGCGGCGAGAGGAATCGCGCACGTCCGTGCCGATAGGTCACACTGTTGCGGGTGAGTTGGTCGGCGATGTAACACTCGTGCGCCTTTACCACCTCATCCAGGCGGTGCAGCAGCACGGACATGGGCACATCGAGCCGCAGCCGTCCTTCGAACACTTCGCTCGAGCGCTTGAGACGCTCGAACTGCAATGCCGTCTCGCGCAGCGTCTTACTCGGAATGGTGCCCCGGTACACACAGTTGCCGCCGATGCCCTGTTCCTGTTCGATCAGGACGACTTTCTTGCCGGCCTTGGCGCCTTGAATGGCAGCCTTCTGGCCGGCCGGACCGCTCCCCACCACCACGATGTCATAGGCATTGGGGGGCATCACAACGGCATCGCCTCCACGACGGCTTGCACCTTGTCTTTCAGGGCCAAGAGCGCATCGATATCTTTAGGATAGAGGTTCAGATCGGCAAAGACTGCATGCTCGCGAACCATCGCCTCATCGAAGCCCACGGGATCAAGAAAATGGGTGGCCAATCGCCCGGCCAGACAGGTCGTCATGCACTCCTGCTTGGCCGTCTTGGCATACTGGTAATCGCTGTGAAAACCGATCGATTCCACGACAGGCGGCGGGAGACCCCAGTCTTCGGCGACGAGCAAGCCCACCTGGATGTAGTAGCCTTGCAGGAGTTGATGCAACACCTCCTGCGTCAGGGTGAGATTTTGCTCCTTGGCCAGCGCGACCAGAGTCTGCAACACCACCGGTTTGCCGATCCCGTGCAGGAGTCCGCAGAGATAGGCGCTTTCGACGTTGAACCGGCGGACGCGGGCAATTTCTTTGGCGTAGGCGCCGCTTGCCAGTGAATACTGCCAGAGGCGCTTGACTTCATCATCCCACCCCGGCACCTTGAACGCACTGCCTTTGATGGAAGCGGAGAACGCCAGTTCCGACATCAGGTTCATGCCCAGCATCGAGACGGCATGTTGCAAGGATACGACGGGATTGCGCGTCATATAGGCCGGAGAGTTGGCGATCCGGATGACATGGGCTGCCAGGGCCTGGTCCTGATGAATGAGTGCGGCAAGCTTGGCCGCCTCCGCATCCGGATCGTAGACCATACTCAAAATTCTGGAGGCCACTTGAGGCAAGAGAGGGAGTTCGATCGCGCCCTGCTGGATTCGCTCGATCAGATGCTGTTCCAACGCGTCCGTCGAGGCCACGTCCGTCGCTTTGGGAAGTTCAGCGCTCATAGGGCTTACACCACACGTCAAGCTTGCGGGATTGTCTGCCTTGTAGATCCTTTTCGGCTCATTCTTCCCAAAACCTTAACCGTCCGGGAGGGGATCGACGGGCACAGAACATATCGGAGATTCAGTATAATGTGAGCGCGTTGGGCCGAATGGCTGCATCCCATCTGAAAACAACAAGGAGTCACCGCATGGCCGTCGCTAGAACGCTGGCGTTTCTGTGCATCATCGGCATCTCCCTCACGCTCATCCCTCGGGCGACCGCCGGAGACCAGCCGCAACCGTCTACAACCGACAGGGTCATCCGGGATACCAAGGAGGCCGTCGAAGCGACCAAACAGTATACGCTTCAGCAAAAGGAGACCTTCCAGAAGGCGGTACAGGCAGAACTGACCGACATGCAGGTCAAAATTGCGGAACTCCAAAAGAAGACCAACGCCGCCTCCGCGGAAGCCCGCACTGAAATGCAGAAGGCTCTTCAGGAGCTGGAACACAAAAAAGCCGAGGCGCGAAAAGAGCTCGACGCGATGAATGAATCGACCAGCTCGGCGTGGAGCAAACTGAAAGACAACATGAACGCCGCCGTCGAGGACCTGAAGAAAAGCTATAAGGAGACCGTTTCAAAACTTCCCTGATCCTACCTATGGCTCACGCACCCGAGAGAATCCCGATTCCGTCTGTTCATCGAGGGGTGAAATACGCTATGTTGAGAAAGACAGGCCGGACGAACAGGCGACCCACTCTATGCCCCTGAAATTTGCCCTCTATCCCGGTTGCGCAGCTAAAGGCGCCACCCCCGAACTCTATCAATCCACGATGGCCATCGTCGGCCGCTTAGGCATCGAGGTCGTCGAACTCGCCGCCTCTTCCTGTTGCGGCGCCGGCGTGATCGGGGAGGCCGATCCGGATCTGGCCCTTGCATTAAACGCCAGAACCTTCGCCCAGGCGGAGCGGCTTGGGCTGGACATCATGACCATCTGCGGCACCTGCCAGGGGGTGATGAGCGCGGCAAACCGCCGCCTGAAGAACGAACCGGGCACCCTGGAGCGGGTGAATACCATCCTCGCGCAAGACGGCATCGGCTACGGGGGCGGGGTCCAGGTGAAACATCTGCTCTGGATCGCGGTGCGGGATATCGGGCTCACCCGCGTGGCCGACACCGTCCAATCTCCATTTCGTAATTTTCGTATCGCCCCCTTCTACGGATGTTACATGCTCCGGCCGTCCTCGGAACTGGGGTTCGACGATCCTGAGAATCCAAGCTCGCTCGAAAAAATTATTCGCGCCGTCGGCGGGGAACCGGTCGCCTACGCAGGGCGGACAAAGTGCTGCGGCTTTCCTATCATTCTGGAGAAGGAAGCGATCGCGGTGGCCATGGCCGGCACCAATATGAAGGACGCGAAGGACCATGGCGCGGACTTCATGGTGACCCCCTGTCCGCTCTGCCACATGAGCCTCGACATTTACCAGGAACGGGCAGGGCAAGCCGTCAAGACGGCGCTGAATCTTCCCATTCTGCATCTCCCGCAGCTGCTTGGCCTCGCGATGGGCCTCCCCGCGCAGGACTTGGGGCTCTCGCGCCACCTGATCTCGGTCGACCGTATCGTCACGCGCCTGCACACGCCGGACACCACACATTCATCCTGACCCGTGGAGCCCACAACATGAAGGTACTCACGCTCTCAGATTTTCAGCAGTTCAGTTCCGAGAAGATGAAGAAGAATAACCTCTTCCAGACCCCGCGTTTTTTTTGCGACATCTATTGCTTTGAACCGGGCCAGGAACAGAAGGGCCACATTCACAGCGAGCAGGATAAGGTCTACATCGTGCTGGAAGGGGAAGGGACGTTTCAGGTCGGCTCAGAAAAGCAGGTGCTGGTACCTGGCCAGGGCACCATGGCCCCGGCAGGCGATGAGCATGGGGTGAAGAATCACACGACCCAACGGCTAAAGGTCCTGGTCTTCGTCGCGCCGAATCAGGCCTGACAATCGACAACCGCCGTTCGGCAATCGGTGTTCGTTCCTGTTTTCAAAATCCCGACCGACGCATGCCGCCTCATTTTCGGATCGTCAGCGGGGCCGTCACGGTGATGGCCCCGGCAAGGTCGCCTTCCTTGTGCCCTTCTTTGGGATAGCCGGAAATATCGAGATCCCCCTTCGGTTCGCCGTGGCAGGCGAGGCAATCCTTGGCGTAATAGATCGGCATGACGACCCGTAAGGTCCGCCCCTCTTCCGTCAGCTCGCTGACATAGGCTTCCGCGCGTGGCCTGGCAGAGAGCCATTTCAGCACCGACGCCTCATATTCATCCGGCTCGTTTTTCGGATTGCGGGGCTCGATGGCCGTCTGTTTCAGGCGCACGTGCGCCGACTTGGAGAAGCGGGCCGAGGCCTGACTCCCGTACGTGGCCGGGATGAAATTCTTGTAGCCGATGCCGCGCTGGTTGATGACGACTTGAGCATCCCGCACGACTTCCCGGCTGGCCTGCACGAGCGCAGGCAAGAGTTCTTTCGCCAACGGCGGGATGAGGATGGACACCGGCGCGGAGGGCAGCGCGGTGAGATCGATCCCGGTCTTGGCCAGAAACTCCCGCACGAGTTGCTGCTCGAACAGTTCCGGCGTGAACCCTTTCTCACCCTTGTGGGGATCATCGATCAACGCCTGATTCCGTTCGATCACCATGCGGCCGGATTGCAGGAGCTTTGCCAACAATCGCGCCGTTTCTTCTGCCTCCGCCCGTTCGACCGCACCGGCCATCGACGGTTGCGCGAGCACCAACAGGACCGCCGCCAGGATGCAGAACAGGTACGTTTTCATGACTATTCTCCTCTCCGGGATGTTACGGCTCGACCTTGAGGCGACAGGTCCCTTGCGCGTAATGGGTCGCCATCTGTTCCACGTCAAATGACAACCCCTCCAGAGAAGCCCGGCGAGGAAAGGCGTACTCCTCATCAAGCCACCTGGTTCGCATCTCACGGAGCCGGCCCGACTCATCGAGTTTCAACAGCAGGTCGTTCAACAACCAGCGTAGGTGATAACTCTCTTCGGCCACGACCACGCCGTAATCTGCCTTGGTCAAAAACAACGGTCGGCCGTTTTCGCGTATCAACGGCGACCAGTCTTTACGAACCCGTTTGACCATATACTCCAGCACCGGTTGCGCCCCGAGAATCACGTCGATGCGTGGCTCTGCCTGAGAGTCGGCATACTCAAACGCGGCCGGGAGCGAATCGCAGAGAATCAACCGGCGGGGACTCAGATTCGCCTCGGCATAATAATAGGCGCTGGTTTCGTCCTGGACCGCGATCGTCAATCCGTCCAGCGCATGGCTGGTCGCAGCCAGCCGGTCGGGACTGGGATGAATCGCCTGCTCCAGAACATTTGCGCGGACTCGCTCAAGAACCGCAGGACTTGTCGTGATCCCGCTGATCCCACCGCCGTAAAAGTAGGGCAGGGAATAGGCCACACCGGCCCGGGCCGGCGCTGGTGTGTTGATCGCCACGGCAGACATGAACCAATCGAGATGCCCTTCATTCAGCAGCCGGAACAAATCCCTGAACCGCACCAGGTGCAAGACAGGGGTCACCGCGCGTCCGCACCGTCGGGACAATTCGTCGGTCATCGCCCGCACCAGTTCCACGTCGAGCCCGGTGACCCGAGCGCCTTCATCGGTCCAGATCGTCGGGAACACAAACGGACGAAAGGGCTCCATCGCGAGGCCGACTTGCACCCGTTCACGTTCGCAGATGATACCGACCTTGTTGCCTGACACGGGCCAGACGTGCTCGACCGCGTCGATCAACAGCCCGCACCCGGGAAGGCACAGACAGAGGACCGCCATCCATCCCAAGCGAACCCGTGACGTCCCCATCAAAACCGAACGCCTGTGAGAAAGACCCATTGTTGCGCCTGCCCCGCCTCGCCGCGAAAATCCACGCCGTACTGGCTATATTGCACGCTGATATCGACCGACAGACTACGTGCCACAGGAAATCGCACGCCCAGCTGACCTCCGATCAAATGGCCCGGCGCATGGTTCCCCGGACCAGGCAGCACACCTCCGGCCAGGAGCCCGACGTACGGGACCGCCCGATCCTCCAAGGGACCGAACAGGATATGACGGAGCAGGCGGCTGATCGGTTTGTGTGTGGGAAAATCCAGGATGTCGATGAAGTTGTTCCAGCGAGGATTGAGAAACAACGAATGTTGGTCGGTCCGGAATTCCTGGGAATGGATGCTGAAGTATTGGTAGATGGTCCGGACCTCCACATTGCCGTAGCGAAGCGCCGTGATCCCGAGTTGCACGCCGATCTCGCGGTCGTCCGGGGCGAACGTTTGCTGGCGAAGCATGACATCGACATTGAAGGGACGGATGGGAAATTCGAGCATCGCCTCCTGGGCACGCAGCGACGCGGCCGATGCCAGACACCAGCCTCCGATTGCGATCGCGCTCCACAACAGGGCGATCCATTTGTGGGGCATGATGCCGGTACTCTTCGCAGAAGGTGTCGGACAGGCGGAGCCTAGTCTGGCCGAACGGTTCAAACGTCGCAACCGCCGGCTACCTGGACATCGAAACGGGACCGGCCGAAATACAGGACTGCATGATCTCGACCCGGCAACCTGTATCGGGGCGTACGTGACGGCGCGCGGCCGCCAGAAGGTCTTCCGGTGCGACCTGGCCGCTGACCACATCGATCAGCACATGATCAGGGACGCTCTCCGGCTCCACGCGCGTGACGCCGGGAACCTGCGCCAACTCCGCAGCGAGACTCCGGCGGAAAGAGGGACAGTCTTGGCCGGACAAGAAGAGCGCCACGCGCTCGTGTGAGGTGTCGGCATTGACTGGGCTCGCTAGGCATCCGACGGACAGGAGCAAGCAGCACCGCGTCATCCCACGAAATGGCATCGGCATCTCCTAAAAACCACAAGCCTTGGACAAATTGATTGGTCATGATGTCTCTTTCGCGATATCCGGCCGACCCCTTCGAGCCGGCCGGATACATCGATGAACCGACTTGCGTTATTTCGCCGGTAATTCCCACGGCACCATGGGCATCAACGGCGCCGGCTTGGCATCCGGTCCGGCCAGTAACACCGCAATGGCTCCTCGCAACGCCCCCGTGAGTGAATGGGTCACCAGCGGGTAGGCGCCGGCAGATTCCACCACCACGTCGAAGGTGGCCGCGCTGCCCGGTCCCACCACGTAGGTTTGCACACCCTTCAGATTGTTTGCAGGATTGCCGCTTTCATAGACGTTGTCCCAAATCTCGCCGATCGGGTGAAACGAAGAAAATTCGTTCGGACCCGCATTGACGAAATAAATCCGCACCCGCTCTCCCGGCTTGGCATCGAGTTTTCCCCCGCCGGTCACGAAAGGATGATATTTGAAAATGCCGCCGTTGAACATCACGCCGTCGTACTTGCGGTCGAACATCGCCTGCACGTCGTTCGGATTCTTGAAATATTCGGACTGCACCAACACGTACTCCCGGTCCGCCTTCGGCCAGACCTTGGCGTCTTTGGGGTCCACGATGATCGCGCCGAACATGCCCCGCGCGACGTGCTGAATCATGGGCGGAGCGCCGCAGTGGTAGAAGAATACCCCCGGTTTCTTCGCCGTGAACGAGAAGCTGTGCGTCTCGCCGGTATTGACGGCCCGATAGTTCTTCAGGAAATCGACTTCCGCGGCGTGGAAATCCATTGCATGGGGATTCTTGTTCGTAGCCGGGTTCGTCAATGTGAAGTTGACGATATCGCCTTCCGTGACCCGCACCACCGGACCGGGGAACTGTCCGTTGAAGGTCCAGGCGGCATACTTCTCGCCGCCTCCGTCGATCACGATGTCCGTCTCGACCGCCGTCATCTTGACATCATGGGTTTTCGCCTCTACTGAGAGGCCCATGCCCACAACCAACCCCAATGTCAGGCCCAACAACGACGCCGTCTTGCACCGACTGCGCCCGTGATTCTGTGCACCCTTCTGCTCTTGCATGCCTGCCTCCTGTGAAATGGTCCTCGCGCTTTCCGGTTCCGCTGTCTCTTGTGTCATTCGCCGCGCTCGAATGACGCTCATCAGCCTACACCATACGGCAAAGCACGCCAGTGAAACATGACATTTGTCATGTTTCGAGAAAAATATCGGGATGTCGCAGAAAAAATTACGTGGAACCGAGCAGCTTCAGCCGAGGCAGGTCGCAAATGACGAGACGGGAGGCCGTTCCCGACACGAGGCGCAGTTTTTTGAATTGCGCCATGATACGGATGACGGTTTCGGTCGTCACCCCCACCATATCGGCCATATCCTGGCGGGTCAGGCGTACGGAGAGACGGATGCCCTGCGGCTCCCGCAACCCGGTTCGCTCGGCGAGACTGGCCAGCAGCGACGCCAGCCGTTGATCGGCCCGGTCCAGCGCGAGGACCTTCGCCTTTTCCTGCGCTTCGTTCAGCCGATGCCCTAGATGACGGATCACTTCCATGGCCGCATCCGGATTGCGGCGGAGCATGTCGAAGTAGGCCTCTTTCCTCATCCGCAACACGCTGACATCCCCCATGGGCTGAGCGGTCCCCGGATGGTAGGCTCCGTCGAATGTCGCCGCATCGCAACAAAACAGGTCACCCGGCATGAGCACTTTCAGCATGCATTCCTTCCCGCCGGGAGAGGATTTGAAGCATTTGACCGTGCCTTCCTTGACGATGTGGAAATATTCGGTGGGATCCCCTTCGCGGAAGATGTACTGCCCCTTCCCGTAACGGGTTTCGGTCAGCTCGCGCAGGATCTTGTGGCGATCATGCGCGCTGAGGATCTGGAGGAGAGGGTTCCGGTCCAACCCGGCAGGAACTCCTTCACCGGATTGTTCAGCGGGAGGCTGTTTTAGCGATTTCTTTGGCCGCTTCGACAATCGAGCGTACTCCAATTCCAAAATGATCGACGAGCTCATCCGGCTTCCCGCTGCGCGGAATTTCCCGAACAGCCAATTTGTGCACCCGCACCCCTTCTGAGGCGAGCGCGCTCAACACGGCATCGCCGATGCCTCCGTGTGCATAATGGTCCTCGACCGTCAGGAATCGTCCGCCGGTCGCCCGCGCACAATCGAGCAACGTAGCCCGATCCACCGGCACGATGCTGTAGAGGTCGACCACGCGGGTCGTGATGCCGGCCGCCTTCAATTGGTCATGGGCTTTTAAGGCCTCGAACAACGTCACACCGGCCGCCACGATCGTCAGCTGATCGGCGGCACTCTGCCTCACCACCTTGGAGCCTCCGATCCGGAACTGCTCGTCCACACCATAAATCACCGGCGTCTTGGGGCGACCGGCGCGGAGATACACCATGCCCTTATGAGCGGCCGCCGCTTCCACCAGTTTGTACATCGAGAGCGCGTCGGACGGGTACAGCACCGTCACACCGGGCTGCGCCGACATCATCGCCAGGTCTTCGAGCCCCATCTGCGAGGGGCCGTCTTCACCGATACTCACACCGACGTGCGTCCCGACCAGTTTGATGTTCGACTGGCTGATCGCCGCCATGCGAATGAAGTCGTAGGCCCGCGTGAAGAACGCGGCGAAGGTCGCCACAAAGGGAATCTTTCCGCAGGCGGCGATACCGGCCGCAGCGCCCAGCATGTTCTGCTCCGCGATAAAGTTCTCCAGAAAACGGTCCGGAAACCGTTTCCCGAACTTGTCGCTATAGGTGGAGTTTTTCACATCCGCATCGAGCGCGACCACCTGCGAGTTCGCCTCGCCGAGCGCCAGAAGGGCGGCTCCGAATGCTTCCCGTGTCGCCGCTGAGTCACCGAGTTTGTACGGCGGAGGCGCCATCGTTCCCTTGACGGGGGCGGAAGGCTTCGGGACTGTGGGCCTCGGGATCTGCGGTTCAATCGAGTTAGGCTTGAGTTGCCGGGTCAATTCATCCAGCGCCTTTTGCGTTTCTTCGCCCTTCTTCAAGGGCTTCCCATGCCAGTCCGGGTGATTCTCCATGAAGGAGATGCCGCGCCCCTTGAAGGTCTTCGCCAACAACACCGTCGGCCGCTCCTTGGTCCGCGCCGCTTCCTCAAACGCTGCCACGAGGGCGCCGATATCGTGACCGTCCACCACGATGGCATGCCAGCCGAAGCCGGTCCATCGGGCACGGTAGGCTTCCATGTCGTGCTGCAGCATCGTCGGGTCGCTTTGCCCCAACCGGTTCACATCCACAATCGCGCACAAATTATCCAACGCCGCGTGCCGCGCCACTTCCGCCGCTTCCCAGACGGAGCCTTCGACGGATTCGCCATCGCCCATCAGCACATAGGTCCGGTAGTCGGTCTTGTCGATCGATTTGGCATTGAATGCGAGACCCACTCCGGCCGGCAATCCCTGCCCCAATGAACCGGTGGCCATATCCACGAATGAGAGGCGGGGAGTCGGATGGCCTTCGAGATCGGACCCGAGGGTGCGTAATTTGAGCAATTCGGATTTGGGGAATAAACCGGCTACCGCCCAGGCCGCATAGAGCAGGGGCGCGGCATGGCCTTTCGACAGGACGAAGCGATCGCTATTGGGCAACTTCGGATTCTTCGGATCGTACCGCATCACTGAAAAGAACAAGACCGCGACGATGTCTGCGGCCGAACAACAGCTGGAGGGATGTCCGCTCCCGGCTTCAGTCGTCGCCTTCACACTGTCCATGCGAAGATGCGTGGCCTTATTGGCCAAAGCGGTCAGAAGGTCAGGCGTGGCGGTAGAGGCAGCAGAGGCAGTCATGCGCGATCCTTTCAGGATGGGAGCTGATAAATTCCGGGTGACTGGATGATCAGTGAGAGAGACGGACCGCCTCTCAACGGCACGAAGCTAACAAATGGCATGCAGGGAGTCAATGAAGGCGTCGTCGCGCAACACAGGCCACTCGGCGCACAGAATTCTTGACACGGTAGGGGCAACTCGTTAAGATCGGCTCGCCTTTAACGCTCATCCTGTGAGGTGGGTAAGGAGATCATGACCACACGACACGGCAGCCAGCCGTCCGACAGCCCGTACCTTCTCATCCAAACCGGTGGGAAGGTTTTTTTATGTCCCCATCGACTCCACCACCTATGACAACCGAACCCACAACAGGCAACCGGCAGGAGCGTGTGGTGATGGACGCCGGCGATATCGCCCGCGCCGTGACCCGCATCGCGCATGAAATTCTGGAACGCAACAAGGGCATCAAGGACCTGGCCTTGGTGGGCATCCGGACGGGGGGCGTGCACCTAGCGCATCGCCTCGTACGGCGCATCCACGACATCGAGGGCACCCAGATTCCGATCGGCGAATTGGACATCACGCTCTATCGGGACGACCTGTCGCTCCGAAAGGATCAGCCGATCCTCCGCAAGACCTCGGTGCCGTTTAAAATTTCCGATCTCAAGGTGGTTCTCGTGGACGATGTGCTCTTCACCGGCCGCACCATTCGTGCCGCCATGGACAGCCTGATCGACCTGGGACGACCGGCGGAAATTCAGCTGGCGGTACTGGTCGATCGCGGCCATCGGCAACTGCCGATCAAAGCCAATTACATCGGCAAAAATATTCCCACGTCACGAGAAGAGGCCATTGAGGTCCATCTCGAAGAAAACGGGGAAGAGGATCGCGTCGTCATCCTCAGGACGTAACCGGAGACATTGTCGTGGGGCTCAAACGGAAAGACCTGCTCAGCCTGACCGACCTGTCGGCGGACGACATCTCGCTGATCCTGGAAACCGCCGATTCCTTCAAGGAAGTTTCCGGCCGGGAGATCAAGAAGGTGCCGGCGTTACGAGGCAAGACGGTCGTCAACCTCTTCTTCGAGCCGAGCACGAGAACCAGAACGTCGTTTGAATTGGCCGCAAAACGGCTCAGCGCCGATGTGATCAATTTTTCCCCCTCTTCCAGCAGCGTAGTGAAGGGGGAGACGCTCCTGGATACGGCCCGGAACATCGAAGCCATGCAGGCCGATATCATCGTCCTGCGACATTCCTCGGCCGGCGCGGCAGAGACCCTGGCGCGGGGCGTCAAGTCATCGGTCATCAATGCCGGGGACGGGTGGCATGAACATCCGACACAGGCGCTGCTCGACCTGTACACCATCCGCAGCCGGCGAATGGGCTTCGCCGGATTGCGCGTCGCGATTGTCGGCGATGTGGCGCACAGCCGCGTCGCCCGCTCGAACATTTTTGCCCTCACGAAACTCGGGGCGGAGGTGCGGGTCGTCGGACCGCCGACCATGATCCCCCTGCAGATCGGTCAGCTCGGAGTGCAGGTGTACCACAACTTGGACGAAGCGCTGCGAGGCGTCAACGTGATCATGATGTTGCGGCTCCAACTAGAGCGACAGGGCCGCGCGTTGTTTCCGACGATCCGGGAATATGCGCGACACTATGGATTGACCGGCGAGCGCGTGAAGCTGGCCGAGCCCGGCGCCATCGTGATGCATCCGGGCCCCATCAATCGCGGGGTGGAAATCGCGCCCGACGTGGCGGACAGTCTCTCGTCCGTGATTCTCGATCAGGTGGCGAACGGCGTGGCCGTGCGCATGGGCATTTTGTACCTCATGTCGGGAGCCGGCTGAGCGGGATGCAGCGACTGAGTGAATTCTTTTACCTTTTTCTTTTATGAGTGAACGATGACACTACTGATTCAAGGCGGGCATGTGATCGACCCCGGACGCGTGAACGGCGTGGCGGATGTCCTGATCGACAACGGAACAATCTCGGCAGTCGGACCGGCACTGACTGCGCCGGCTGGCGCGACAGTCATTCAAGCCAAGGGGCAATTAGTGCTGCCGGGATTCGTGGATCTCCACGTGCATTTCCGCGAGCCGGGTTTCGAGTATAAAGAGACGATCCAGTCCGGAACGGCTGCGGCCGTCGCGGGTGGATTCACCACCGTCTGCGCGATGCCCAACACCAATCCCGTCAACGACAATCAGGCCGTCACCGAATTCATGCTCGAGCGGGCGAAGGCAGCGGGTAACGCCCACCTCTATCCAATCGGCGCCATCACAAAAAAATCGGAAGGCAAAGAATTGGCGGAAATCGGCGATCTGCGCCGCGCCGGGTGTGTCGCCATCTCCGACGACGGAAAACCGGTGATGAACAGCCTCGTCATGCGACGCGCCATGGAATACGCGCGCGCCTTCGACGTGCCGGTCGTGGACCACTGCGAAGATCTGCACCTGTCCGAAGGCGGGTGTATGAACGAAGGGCTGGTCTCGACCGAACTCGGCCTACCGGGCATTCCCTCCGCGGCGGAAGATGTCATGGTGGCCCGCAATGTCTCCTTGGCTGAACTGACCGGCGCCCGCCTCCATCTCGCACACATCAGCACGGCCGGCTCGGTGCGTATGGTGCGGGAAGCTAAGGCGCGCGGACTCAAGGTCACCGCTGAAGCCTGTCCGCATCACTTCACCCTGACCGAAGAACTGACACGCGGGTACAACACCCACGCGAAGATGAATCCTCCGCTGAGGACCATGCAGGACGTTCAGGCGATCAAGGAAGGACTCCGCGACGGAACCATCGACGTGATCGCGACCGACCATGCCCCGCATGCGACCCAAGAGAAGCAGCAGGAGTTCACCGAAGCGCCCTTCGGCATCGTGGGCCTGGAAACCGCCCTCTCACTGACGTTGGCCCTGGTGGATGAAGGGGTGCTCACGCTCGAATCCGCGGTAGACAAACTCACGACCGCGCCGGCCAAAGCGTTCAGTCTCAATGCCGGAACCCTGGCGGTCGGCGCGCCGGCTGACGTCGCCATCGTCGATCCGAACAGGGAGTGGCAGGTCGATCCTGCGCGGTTTCGTTCCAAGAGCCGCAACACACCGTTCGCCGGCTGGAAGGTCAAGGGACAGGTGACGACCACCATCGTCTCCGGTCGCGTCGTGTTCGAACTCGATCGCGCAGAGCGACAGGCATAGGAATTCGAGACGGTGCGCCAAGGACTGATCGCCTGTATCACCTGTGAGTTGCTGGCCCTGGCGGTCTGGATCGGTGGGCTCTTGGTGCTCGTTGCCGCCGTCATCCCGGCCGTGTTCAATACGTTCGGCGGACAGGACACCGGCGGCTTTTTTCTCACCCGCGCCTTTGACGGCTACAATCGTCTGGTGCTCGGCTCGGCGGCGATCCTGACCTCGGGAGTCCTGTGGCGGGCGTGGCTGGTCCAGCGCGGCCTGGCGGATAGTGAGATCACCAGAACCGAATGGCTGTTGCTCGGAGCCATGCTGCTCACCGCGGGAATCATCACGTTTGTGCTGCATCCCCAGGCGGCAGCCCTGCAGGCGCAGGCCTTTGCCTCCAAAGGAGATGCGGCGCGGAAAGCGGCGTTCGAAGCATTCTTTCAACTGCACAAACCGGTACGGGCGTTGTATATCGTGAATGTCGGACTCGGAATCGCGCTGCTGGCCGTGCGCGTACGATCCTGGGTCCCCCGATAAGGAGTCATCGTGAAGAAAGCGATTCTGGCGCTGGCCGACGGAACCTGGTTCGAAGGACGAGCCCTCGGGGCAGAGGGAGAGACCGGCGGTGAAGTCGTGTTCAACACGGCCATGACCGGCTATCAGGAAGTGTTGACCGATCCCTCCTACCGGGGACAGATCGTCACCATGACCTGTCCGCATATCGGCAACTACGGCGTGACACCGGAAGACATCGAGTCCACCCGGATCTGGGCGGAAGGATTCGTCGTCAAGGAGTCCAGCCGGCTGGCGAGCAACTGGCGCAGCAAGGCGACGCTTCAGGAATATTTGCAGGCCGCGAATATCGTGGCGATCGAGGGCATCGATACCAGAGCCCTCACCACACATCTGCGGGAGAAGGGCGCCCAGCCGGGCGTGATTTCGCACATCGATCTCGATCCGCGTCGCCTCGCAGACAAAGCCCGGAAGGCGCCGAGCATCATCGGACGGGATCTGGCCGCGACCGTGACCTGCGAGCGACGCTACACCTGGACAGCCGGAACCGGCGACTGGGCGCCGAAGCTGACGATGCCCGCGTCCGGCGCCGCGCAGGCAGCACGAAAAACCTGGCGTGTGGTGGCCTATGATTTCGGCGTCAAACAGAACATTCTCCGGCGGCTCGTCGATGTCGGCTGCGAGGTCACCGTGGTGCCCGCATCCACCCCGGCGAAGGACGTGTTGGCGCTCAATCCTCAAGGATTGTTCCTCTCGAACGGACCCGGCGACCCGGAGGGAGTGCCCTATGCCATGGACGCGCTTCGGGAACTGATCGGCCGGCTCCCGATTTTCGGCATCTGCCTAGGTCACCAATTGCTCGGCCTGGCGCTTGGCTTCTCCACCTACAAATTGAAGTTCGGCCACCATGGCGTCAATCACCCAGTCATCGATCTCCGGACACGGAAGGTCGAGATCACCTCGCAGAACCATAACTTCGCCGTGCGCTTCCCGATCGGGGCACCGGCGCAAGGAGAGGACATGCCGATTGTGAACACGCCGTTCGGGCGCGTGCAGTTGACCCATACCAGTCTCAACGACGGATCGGTGGAAGGGATGCTGTGCCTGGACCACCCGGTCTTCTCCGTCCAGTATCACCCTGAAGCGGCGCCGGGCCCGCACGATTCGGCCTATCTCTTTGAACAATTTGTCGCATTGATGGAGACACACCATGCATAGCCCTTGGCACATTTGTACCGGTTTTGCCGTGCTGGTCCTGGCCTTGATGCAGGCCGCCTGTGTCACGATCAATTTACCGCCTGGCCCGGGGGCGCTTGAAGAACATAAAGTCAGCGGGACGGGTAAAGACAAAGTCCTGCTGATGGACGTGTCGGGCGTGATCAGCTCCGAAAATAAGGACGGGTTTTATTCCTCGCCCGGCATGCTCGCCACCGTGAAAGAGGAGTTGGAACGGGCCACGAAGGACGAGCGCGTCAAGGCCGTCGTGCTCCGGATCAACAGTCCGGGCGGCACCGTCACCGCGTCCGACATCATTTATCACGAACTCAAGTCGTTCAAGACCAGCCGGAAGATTCCGATTGTGGCCTCCATCATGGATGTGGGCGCCTCCGGCGGGTACTACATTGCGGCTGCAGCCGATACCGTGCTCGCTCATCCGTCGACCATCACCGGCAGCATCGGCGTGATCATGTTGACCGTCAATGCCAGAGGGCTGCTCGAAAAGGTCGGCGTGGAGACCAACGCCGTCACCTCCGGACCGCGCAAAGATATGGGCTCGCCCTTCCGGGCGATGCTGCCGGAGGAACGCGCGATATTCCAAGGCGTCATCGACGGCTTCTACCAGCGGTTTCTCCAGGTCGTGCAGGACGGTCGCCCGAACATGAACGGCGAGACCATTAAGAAGCTCGCCGACGGCCGGATTTATTCGGGCGAGCAGGCGAAAGCTTCGGGGCTGGTCGATGAGATCGGGTATCTCGAGGACGCCATCGAGCTGGCGAAAAAGAAAGCCGGCCTGACGGAAGCGCGAGTGGTGACCTATCGCAGACCGGGCGAATACCAGAACAATGTCTACTCGCAATTGGTCGCGCCGACGCCGAGCCTGGCCAGCCTGGCGAACATCGATGTGCTCTCGGTCGTGCGAGGCGGGTCTCCCCAGTTCATGTATCTGTGGATGCCCTGAGGCGGTGAGTTGCATCCCGCGCCTGGTGCTGATTGAATGGAGTGGACATGCTGCATCCATCAGGCCGACATTCAATCGACACCCTACTCAACACCCCGATGGGAAGACGGGCGGCCTTGGGCCTGGGAGTCCGCGCCGCCTCTCTCCTCTCGACGACGTTGGGGCTCGGCGCGGCGGCAGGCCTGATGCAATCGCTTGCGGGTTGCCAGCGGGCGCCCGGCACCGCGCGAGAGCAGTTCATCTATATTTCGGAAGAAAAAGAAATGGCGATGGGCCTCTCGGCCTTTCGAGAAGTGCTCCGGCAGGCTCCCTTGAGCGAAAATCCGGAGCTCAACGAAATGGTGCACCGGGTCGGGAATCGCATCGCCAAGGCGGCCAATAAGCCCGAGTATCAGTGGGAGTTCGCGGTCATTCAGGACGATCGCACGATCAACGCCTTCGCGCTTCCCGGCGGCAAGGTGGCGGTATTCACCGGAATTTTGAAGGTCACGAAAACTGAAGACGGGTTGGCGACCGTCATGGGCCATGAGGTCGCGCATGCCCTGCAGCGTCACGGAGCGGAACGGATGAGTCGCAGCGTGCTTGAACAGATCGGACAATTGGCGGCCTTGGGCGCCGGCGCGGCCGCGGGTCGCCCGGATGCGGCCATGGCAGCCATGACCGTCTACGGGGTCGGAGTTTCATTGCCCTTCGACCGCCGGCAGGAATCGGAAGCGGATTTCATCGGCCTGCGCTTGATGGCCGAAGCCGGGTACGACCCGCGCGAAGCGGTTTCTTTCTGGGAACGGATGAGCGGCTGTCCGCGCGCCATGATCAATAAACTCTGTTTCCGCTCGCAACAGGCCATTCCGGAATTTCTTTCGACCCATCCGTCCGATGTGACTCGTATCAATCAGATCGAGGCCTGGATCCCGGACGCCATGAAACACTATCATCCCGCAGGAAAGGCCCCGGCGATCCCGTCCGGACCGATCCAACCCTACCGGCCACCGGTGGGGCCCATGCCCGAGGCGCCTCTGCCGACCGGCTAACTTCTTGAGTTGAGGTCAATTGTGCCACGACGGACAGACATCCGCTCCATCCTTCTGATCGGCTCCGGCCCCATCGTCATCGGGCAGGCGTGCGAATTCGACTATTCGGGCACGCAGGCCTGCAAGGCCCTCAAGGAAGAGGGTTACCGCGTGATCCTGATCAACAGCAATCCGGCGACGATCATGACCGACCCGGATTTTGCGCACCGCACGTATATCGAACCGATCACCCTGGACGTGGTGGAGAAGGTCATCGAATGCGAACGGCCCGATGCGCTCCTGCCCACCATGGGCGGACAGACAGCGCTGAACACCGCCATCGGCCTGGCCAAGCGCGGCGTGCTGGAAAAATACGGTGTCAAGCTGATCGGCGCGTCGATTGCGGCCATCCATAAGGCCGAGGATCGCGATGCCTTCCGGCAGGCCATGTGGAAAATCGGCCTGCGCGTGCCGGACAGCGGCGTGGCGACCTCCCTGGCCGAGGCCGAACGTGAACTGGAACGGATCCGCTTCCCGGCGATTGTGCGCCCCTCGTTCACCATGGGCGGAACCGGCGGCAACATCGCCTACAACATCGAAGAATTTCGGACGCAGGTGGAATGGGGCCTGTCCATGAGCCCGGTCCGCCAGGTGCTCATCGAGCAGTCCGTCATCGGATGGAAAGAGTTCGAACTCGAAGTGATGCGTGACCTGAAGGACAACGTGGTCATCATCTGCCCGATCGAGAATCTCGACCCGATGGGCGTGCACACCGGCGACAGTATTACGGTGGCCCCGGCCCTCACCCTGACCGACAAAGAATATCAAATGCTGCGCGATGCGGCCGTGCGCATCATTCGTGAAATCGGCGTCGACACCGGCGGCGCCAACATCCAGTTCGGTCTGAACCCGGTCAACGGCGACATGGTCGTGATCGAGATGAATCCGCGCGTCTCCAGAAGCTCGGCCCTGGCATCCAAAGCGACGGGATTTCCCATCGCCAAAATCGCGGCCAAGCTGGCCGTCGGGTATACCCTCGACGAAATTACGAACGACATCACCGGTGTGACGAAGGCCTCATTCGAACCGACTATCGATTACGTCGTCGTCAAGATTCCGCGCTTTGCCTTTCAGAAATTCCCCGGAGCCGATCCCACGCTGACCACCCAGATGAAGTCGGTGGGCGAAGTGATGGCCATCGGACGAACCTTCAAGGAATCGCTGCAGAAAGCGATCCGGTCCATGGAGGTCGATCAGTTCGGATTCAGCTCGAAGATGGGGCTGGATCTCGCGGTGCCCCCCGGTCTCGACCGGGAAGTGGCCATGGAGCAGGTCCGCAAGGCGGTGCGCACTCCGCTGCCCGACCGACTCTGGCGGCTGGCCGACGGCATGCGACTCGGCATGCCCAATCAAGAATTATTCGCGCTCACCAAGATCGATCCCTGGTTTCTGCAGCAGATTCGTGAACTGATCGAATTCGAAGCGCGACTCGTCGCGGAACGGGCAAACCTCGACGCCACAGGCCTGCAAGCGGATCTTCTGATCGAGGCGAAGGAACTGGGCTTCTCCGACCCACGCCTGGCCCAACTCCTGGGAGTGGAACAACAGACCGTTCGTGGCTGGCGGCTGGCATTGAGCCAAGCGGCCCGGCCGCGGGGCGTGACCTACAAGCGGGTCGATACCTGTGCGGCCGAATTTGAAGCCCATACGCCGTATCTCTACTCGACCTACGAACGGGAATGCGAAGCCCGGCCGACCGACAAAAAGAAGGTCGTCATCCTCGGCGGCGGACCGAACCGGATCGGGCAGGGGATCGAGTTCGACTACTGTTGTGTGCACGCCGCCATGGCGCTGCGGGAAGAGCAGATTGAAACCATCATGGTCAACTGCAATCCGGAAACGGTCAGCACAGACTATGACACCTCCGACCGTCTCTACTTCGAACCGTTGACGGAAGAAGACGTGCTCAACATCGTGGAACGGGAACAACCGATGGGTGTGGTGCTGCAATTCGGAGGACAAACGCCCTTGAAACTGGCGCTCTCCCTGTCCCGCGCCGGTGTCAGGATTCTCGGCACCAGTCCGGATGCGATCGACCGCGCGGAGGATCGGGCCCGATTCCGCGAGTTACTCGACAAACTCGGGTTGCGTCAGGCCGAAAGCGGGATGGCCCATTCCGTCGAAGAAGCGTTGACGATCGCCGCCGAGATCACCTATCCCGTAATGGTGCGGCCGTCGTATGTGCTCGGCGGACGCTCGATGCAGATCGTGTATGACGAAGCAGGCCTGCTCCACTACATGAACACGGCGGTCAAGGCATCGAAAAAACATCCGGTGCTGATCGATAAGTATTTGCGCGATGCCATCGAAATCGACGCGGACGCCATTTCCGACGGTACGACCGTGGTCGTCGCCGGTATCATGGAGCACATCGAGGAAGCGGGAGTCCACTCGGGCGATTCGGCCTGCTCGCTGCCCCCCTACACGCTGGATGCGACGATCATCGAGGAGATCCGGCGCCAAATGACGGCCCTGGCATTGGAACTCGGTGTCATCGGTCTCATGAATGCGCAATTCGCCGTGAAGGACCAAACGATTTATGTCCTGGAGGTCAATCCGCGCGGGTCGCGGACCGTGCCCTTCGTCAGCAAGGCCATCGGCGTTCCGCTCGCCAAATTGGCGATGAAGGTGATGGTCGGCAAGTCGCTGCAACAGCTGAATTTCACCACCGCCCCGACGCCGACACATCTCTCGGTGAAGGAAGCCGTGTTCCCTTTCACGAAGTTCGCGGGCGTGGATGTGCTCCTGGGCCCCGAAATGAAATCCACCGGTGAGGTCATGGGGATCGACAGCGATTTCGGATGGGCCTTCGTCAAATCCCAAGCCGGTGCCGGCGCCATTCTGCCGACCTCCGGCACCGCCTTCATCAGCGTGAAGAGTGAAGACCGGGCAGGGGCCTTCGATGTCGCCCGGCGGCTCGTGGCGCTGGGCTTCCGTATCACGGCGACTTCAGGCACCGCGCTCTACCTGAGCGAGCAGGGCCTGTGCGTGGACGTCGTGAACAAGGTCCAGGAAGGACGGCCGCACATCGTCGATCATATTAAAAACGGAGAGGTCGCATTGGTCGTCAATACGGTGCGCACCGCGTCGGCTCAGACCGACTCGCTGTCCATTCGACGCGAGGCTCTGCATAAGGGCGTGCCGTACTACACCACGATGCGCGGAGCCCTGGCTGCGGTCATGGGGATCGAAGCCTTGTTGAAAAAGGGGCTTGCCATTCGAGCGTTGCAGGAGTATCACCGGATGCATTGAGCGAGGGCTCACGCAAACAGGCAATTGACAACAGGTTCCAGGAAGGCTGTCGAACGTCAGCTACCTTCCTGGATGCGGGGCGACCGGAAAGACCACCGACACGCAATACGAGAAACCGGTTTCAATGGTCATCGGGGGGAAGATATGCCGACACCGATTACGAGAAAAGGATACGAAGCGCTGAAAGCCGAATTGGACCGGCTGCACAAGGTCGAGCGACCGCGGGTGATCGAGGCCATCGCGGAAGCGCGTGCGCATGGCGATCTGAGCGAAAACGCCGAATACGATGCGGCCAAGGAACGCCAGGGCTTTATCGAAGCGCGACTGGCCGAGCTGAAGGGCAAACTGGCCGACTGCCGGATTATCGACATTGCGGGACGGATCAGCGAGACGGTCGTTTTCGGCGCCACCGTGGTACTGATCGAGCAGGAGGCGCAAGCCAAGAAGCAATATACCCTGGTGGGACAGGATGAGGCCGATTTGAAATTCTCCCGCATCTCCGTCCAGTCGCCGGTCGGACGCGCCCTCATCGGGAAGCGGGTAGGGGACGTGGTGGAAGTGACCACGCCCGCGAAGGTCGTCGAGTACGAAGTGATGGAGATTCGGTTCGAGGAACTCTAGGCGCCGATGTCGACGAACACCGACTCACAGTCTCTCACCCGTGCTGAACCGCCTTCCGGCATCCAGGTCTTGTCTGCGCCATGCCGGTAACGATCCCGCTCATTACGCTCCTGACGGACTTCGGCGAACGCGACTATTTTGTCGCCAGCATGAAGGGCGTCATCCTCAACATCAATCCGCAGGCCCGGATCGTGGATCTCTCCCATCACGTGACGCCGCACGATGTGGCGGATGCCGCGTACCTGCTCAAATCCTGTTATCGCTATTTCCCGGACGGAACGATCCATGTGGCCGTCGTGGATCCCGGCGTCGGCGGCACCAGGCGGCCGCTGCTCGTGTCGTCGTCGCGCTATGTCTTTATCGGGCCGGACAACGGCCTGTTCACCCATATCTATGAGGAAGAACAGGGCGTCGAAGTGCGGCAGATCGAGAACCGTCAGTATCGATTGGACTCCGACGGGGCGACGTTCGATGGGCGCGATCTCTTCGCGCCGGCAGCCGCCTGGTTGACCAAAGGCCAACCGATCGGCTCATTCGGGCGACTCGTGCCGAACTACGAACGCCTCCCGATTGCGGAACCGGCCTGGGACAAACATGTGATGGCGGGACACATTCTCTACATCGATCGGTTCGGCAATCTCATCTCCAATCTCACGGCCTACCACCTCAAGGAAGTGCGTGGTCTGACCAAACGCCCCGAGCCCTATATCCGCATCGGCGGGATCACAATCGATGGGTTGGTGCGAAGTTATGCAGAGGGTTCGCCCGATACCCCTCAGGCCCTGATCAACAGCAACGGATATGTGGAAGTATTCCTGAAGGAAGGACGCGCGGCCGACCGCTTAAAGGTCGAACGCGGCCAGCGGATCGAACTCTGCTGAGTCCATCACTCGCCAGTCACCGGAACAGCACATCCCGCCAGACATGCGGTCGCCTCGATTGACAGGCAAAAGACGTCGATGTTTTAATGATACAGTTGGCGAGTAGGCCGGGACGAATGAGTTGGTCTTCCCGGAACATGCTGATCTCCTTGCGTATCTGCCCGCAGACCGTTCGGATCACAACGTTCCCCTTCGTCCTAGCCGGCTGCTTCCTGCCCTTTCAGCAACATGCATCGAGGAATCATGAGTGAATCTGTACGGAGCAGGCCCCCTCAAGCCGACCAGCCGATGTCTGCCGCTGTCACACACTTGGCTTCCGCGGCAGAACGACCGGTACGGGACCAGAGAGAACGGAGTGCCATGAAACAACTTCTCTGCCAACTGTCGCTCATTCTTGTCGGCCTGACGTTGGCCGGCTGTACGCGTCCTGATCCGCCCGCCCCGTCGTCGAAAACCGTTCAACCCCCAGTCGTTGCCAGCCGTCAGCCAGAGGTTCAAACGATGCTCATTGAACCCTCGCCCTCTCTTCCAGCCTTGACGCTGTCGGCCAGAGTGACCTATGCCGAGGATGGCTTTTCCAGAATCTCATCGCCCCTCCAGGGACCGGTGCTGGATGTGCGGGTAAAACTCGGGCAGGCTGTCAAAGCGGGCGAGGTCTTGATGGTGATCGATGCGGCCGACATCGCCACCGCCTATGCCGCCTACGTCGAGGAGATTTCTGAGCTGGGACTGGCTGAACGCAATTACGAATTGACGAAGGACCTGTACGACGCCCAGGCCATGTCTCTGAAAGATCTGGAACATGCAGAGAACGATCTGAACCGGGAACGGGCTGAATTCAAGCAGGCAAAAGGACGGCTCCTGTCGCTGCGTGTGCCGGCCGCCGAACTCAGCAAACCCCTTGCGCAACAACAGATCACCTCACGCTTCGAACTGCGGAGCCCGTTGACTGGAACGGTCGTCGAACGCAATGTGACGCCGGGCCAAATCGTCGGCCCTGCCTCAGACACGCCGTTGTTTACCGTCGCCAATCTCGACCGTTTGCAGGTCGTCGCGGATGTGTATGAACATGACCTCTCGGGAATTCGTGTCGGAGCGGTCGCGCCCATGACCGTCGAGGCCTACCCGGGCATCGAGTTTCCCGCCACGATCAGCGTGATCGGCGACGTGGTCGATCCGGCCACGCGCACCATTAAAATTCGCGCGTCCGTGTCGAACGTGGATCGTCGCCTGAAACCGGAAATGTTTGCACGAGTGACCATCGCAGGCCACACGATGCGCCCGAAGATTGTCATCCCGAAACAGGCGATCCTTGAACATTCCGGCAAACAGTGGGTGGTGGTGCAACATGACGCCGGCCGGCTTGAGGAACGCGCCATCAATATCGACAGCGTGATCGATAATCAGGTGACGATTCGAGAGGGACTGACGACCGGAGAACGAATTCTGCTCACGCCGTCAGCCACCGACCACCTCGCGGCTGGTGACACCTCAGCCGATGGAGCGTAACGAAGCAGGGCTTGGGGGAGGGGGCTACAGAGAGGCCACCAGAATACGCACGAGCCCGGAGAGATCCTCGGTATCGAGCCCTGCCACAGTCCGATTGGTCGTGTTGGTATAGGCGGCTTCCAGAGAAATCGTCGTGGGATGGCCGTAAATCGGGTCGAGATGCAACGCAAACATCCCCTTGCCCACGAGGCTGTTCGTATCGATCAGTCCATCACTCGAACTTGTGCTCGTATATCCTCCCATCGCACTGACCAAAAGCCGCTGACTCTGTTTGTACAGCAACGACACGGATGCCATGGGCGTCTGAATCGTCGCGCCGGACCGGCTCTGGGTCTCTGTCCGGTAGCTCAGCGTCGGAGCAAGGGTCAGGGTATTCATGGGCCGATAGGTCGCCACCAGGGTCTGGGCAAAGGCGGTCGATTGGGAGCCCTCTCGCGTCTCATCGTTCGTCAGGATATAGCTCGATGAGAGCCGCGCGTTCCACGTGAGCCCCGTATAGGAAAGCGCGGCTTCCATACTGTTGCTCTGACTCCGTTGCGGGATAGAGCCACTGGGGTCGAAACTGCTCGCAAGGGCGCTTCGTGTATAGGTCAGACTGAGTTCGGGCCAGGCCGGCTTGGCCACTGCGAGACCGATGCGATTGAAGGTGTGTTGAATCCGTGCCCGGGTAGGATCCAGGTCGACATTATTCCAGGTTTGACCGGACGAGCTTCGAAGCTTAGTAATCCCCATCCCCCAGTCACCCCACATTTCCCGCACCGTCTGATCGGGTGAATTGAAGAACGCCTTGCCGGCCGACCGATAGTTGATGCCGTAACGAAACTGGCCGTTCGTGCCCGTCAGCGCCATGCGCACCATACGTTTGGTCCCGTCATCCCGCTGATCGATGCGAGAGGGAATACCCGCATCGTTCGTCGCATTGTTGGCCACCTCGCCTTCCGTCGCGAGCTGCCCCTTGAAGAATGTCGACGCCGCCACCACACCTTTCGTCTGCGGCCGTTCTGAATCAGGAACCAGGTCTTTCAAACGCGTCGACGCGGTCGGCGGCGCAAAGGAGGTGGTGTGAAAAGAGGCGTGCAGCACGGGAGACGCAATCGAAAAGGGAATCGCCGATGAACCGGACTCGCGGGCGGTATCCGTGAACTGAATCCGTTGCAGGAGGAGATCCGGTTGCTGAACCTCCTCCGCCTGAGCCGTCAACGGGAGGGCCAGAAGCAGGAGCCAGCCCCACGACATCAGACGGCGTGTCATGCCGAAAAATCCGTCGAGAGGATATCGTGGCGCAGCATGAAATCAAGTGTAGCACTCGATTCTCAGCCGCCCGGGCGCCGGCGGGGGTGCACAAAAACTGTCGAGGAATGTTCATCGGCGAACGCGTGACGCCGCGTTCCAGCAGACAGGAATCTAGCCGCAATGACGGGACGTTCTACGACGAAGATGCGCTGCCTTCGGTCACGTCAACGATGGCCCTGTGCAAAATTGCCACCATCTTGGTCAATTCCTGAGCGCTGGTGGAGAGGGGAGGGACTAGTGCGATGACGTTGCCGAGGGGTCTCATCAGGAGCCGGCCTTTCCGGCAGGCCTGGGCCACGCGATGGCCGATACGCATTTCAAGCGGATAGGGCGTGCGCGTCGTGCGATCCTGCACCAATTCGATTCCGACCAACAAACCACATTGCCGTATCTCGCCCACATGACTCAGCGAGGTCATCGGACGCAGCAGGCGCGCGAGCAGTTTGGTCTGCTTTCGAACGTGAGCGAGCGTCTTCTCACGACGAAAGATGTCGAGGTTGGCGAGGGCCAGGGCGCAGCCCAGCGGATTGCCCGTGTAACTATGCCCATGGAAGAAGGTTTTCCACTCGTCATACCGTCCCAAGAAGGCGCGATAAATCTCCTCCGTCGCCAGGGTGGCTGCCAAGGGCATGTATCCCCCGGTCATGCCCTTGCTGATCGCCATGAGATCCGGCGTCACACCTTCATGCTGACAGGCGAACATTTTGCCTGTGCGGCCGAAGCCGGTCGCCACTTCATCCGCAATCAACAAGACGTTGTACTTCGTGCACAGCTCCCGCACGCGGGTGAGGTATCCGGGCGGCGCGGTCAGCATGCCCGCCGCCGCTTGCACGAGCGGTTCGAGAATGACCCCGGCCAGTTCGCGATGACGGGCCTTCAACAGCGACTCCAGCGGCTCGATGCAGGCCATGTGACAAGCGGGATAGGTCAGGCTCAGCGGACAACGATAACAATAGGGCGGGTCAACTTCCAGGGTGGGAAACAACAGCGACTTGAAGCGCGCGTGAAACAGTTCGATGTTTCCCACGCTCACGGCGCCCACCGTGTCGCCGTGATAGGCCAGTTTCAAATGGAGAAAGGAGTTCTTAGGTCCTAAGGTCGGCTGCCGCTGTTGCCAGTATTGCACCGCCATCTTCAGCGCCACCTCCACCGCCGTGGAGCCGTTGTCCGAATAAAACACCCGTCGAAGTCCCTTGGGCGCGAGACGGATCAGTTCCCGCGCGAGACGAATGGCCGGCGGATTAGACAGGCCGAGAAACGTGGAGTGCGCGATCTGCCCAAGCTGCGTCGTGAGGGCGCGATCCAATCGCGGATGCCGGTGGCCGTGAATATTGACCCAGATGGACGAGGTGCCGTCGAGATACTTCCGGCCCTCCGTGTCGATGAGGTAGGAGCCTTTGCCCTTGTGGATGATCAGGGGCTCCTCCTGCTCCCATTCCTGCATCTGCGTGAACGGATGCCACAGATAGGCATGGTCCCAGGCGGCAAGTGGAAGGCGCTTGGATGGTCGATTCATGATGACAGGAGAGTACAGAACAAGTCGTGCGGCACGATCGCATCGACGACGCAGAACCACGCGCCGCGCGCGGATTATAACGGCGGGCGATTTCTTTGACAACCTTAGGAGCGGTCACTATAATGAATCGATTTTGGGGAACATGAGCCAGGATTTGCAAAGTCTCATCCGAAATTTCTCGATCATCGCCCATATCGATCACGGTAAATCGACCCTCGCTGACCGGCTCCTCGACGCAACTGGCGCAGTCACTGCCCGGGAGGCGAAAGAGCAGATCCTCGATGCGATGGACCTGGAGCGTGAGCGCGGCATCACGATCAAAGCGCACGCTGTGGCCATCCGCTACAAGGCTCAGGACGGGAAGACCTATTTACTGCATTTGATCGATACGCCCGGTCACGTCGACTTCACGTACGAAGTCTCGCGCAGCCTCGCGGCCTGCGAAGGCTCGCTGCTGCTCGTCGACGCGACGCAGGGAGTGCAGGCCCAGACCATCGCCAACGTCAACCTGGCCATGGGCAACCACCACACGATTATTCCGGTCATCAATAAAATCGATCTCGCCAGCGCCGACGTCGAAGGCACGAAACAGCAAATTTCCGATGTGCTCACCCTCGACGCCAGCGATGCCATGTTGGTGAGCGCCAAGGAAGGGCGCGGTGTCCCGGAAGTGCTCGAGGCGATCGTTAAACGTATTCCCCCGCCCTCCGGCGATCCCGATCGTCCGCTCAAGGCGCTGATTTTCGATTCCTGGTTCGACAATTACCAGGGCGTGATCGTCCTCACCCGCATCGTCGACGGCTCCGTGCGACCCGGAATGAAGATCAAGGTCATGTCCAACGACCGGCTCTTCGAAGTCACCGAGGTCGGACAATTCACGCCGAAACGGACCAAGGGCACGCAGCTCATGACCGGGGAGGTCGGGTACCTCTGCGCCAACATGAAGGAAGTGGCCGACGTCAAGATCGGTGACACGTTGACCGAGGCGGCACACCCGACTGAGCAGCCGTTTCCCGGCTACAAAGAAGTCAAACCCCTGGTGTTTTGCGGACTGTATTCCACGGACACCGCCCGCTATGAAGATCTGCGGGATGCGCTCTTGAAATTGCGCTTGAACGACTCGTCGTTCATCTATGAGCCGGAAACCTCGCTCGCCCTCGGGTTCGGATTCCGCTGCGGCTTCCTCGGCCTGCTGCACATGGAAATCATTCAGGAGCGATTGGAACGCGAATACGGATTGACGCTCATCACCACTGCGCCGACCGTCATCTACCGGATCCTGACGACCAGCGGCGACGTGCTCGAACTCAATAACCCGGCGGACCTTCCCGAACCCAGTTCGATCGCCTCGTTTGAAGAACCGTTCATCCTGGCGACGCTGATCGCACCGGAACGTTACCTCGGCACCTTGCTGCAATTGTGTCAGGAGCGGCGCGGCATCCAACGCAGCATTCACTATTTGGATCCGACCCGCATCGTGATCAGCTACGAGCTGCCGCTCAACGAAGTCATCCTCGATTTCTACGACAAATTGAAATCGAAGACGCAGGGCTATGCCTCGCTCGACTATGAACTCCTCGGGTACCGGGAATCCGAACTGGTGCGCCTCGATATCCTGCTCAACGGGGAACCCGTCGACGCCTTGTCGTTCATCACGCACAAAGAACGGGCCTATCAACGCGGGCGGCAAGTCGCGGAGAAAATGAAAGAACTGATCCCCAAGCAGATGTTCGAAATCGCCATCCAGGCGGCGATCGGGAACAAGATCATCGCGCGGGAAACGATCGGCGCCATTAAGAAGAATGTCACCGCAAAATGTTACGGCGGCGACATTTCGCGCAAGCGAAAACTCTGGGACAAGCAGAAGGAAGGCAAGAAACGCATGAAAGCGGTCGGACGGGTGGAAGTGCCTCAAGAAGCATTCTTGGCCATTCTGAAGGTGGGCGAGGAATGAGTCTCGACCCCAATCCACGCCCGGACGACAGCTCTTCAACGACGGGGCAGGTAACGCCCCCCGTATCCTCGGAACAAGCGACACATGCACCCGCGGCCGTTGCCGTCGCTCAACCGGCCCACAAGTCGATTCTGCGGGAATATGCCGAAGCGATCATCATCGCGATGTTGCTCGCGTTCGCCATCCGCGTCTTCGTGGTGCAGGCCTTCAAGATTCCCTCCGGCTCGATGATTCCCACGCTGCTGGTGGGCGATCACATTCTCGTCAGCAAACTGTCCTACGGCCTGCAATGGCCGACCGACTGCAAGATTCAGCCGGGCTTTCCGCCGGTCACCTGCTACTCCTCGCGAACGCTCATTCCCTTCGGTTCGATCCAGCGCGGCGATATCATCGTCTTCCGGTTTCCCGAAGATGAAGACAAGGACTTTATCAAACGCGTCATCGGCCTCCCCGGCGATACTATTCAAGTGCGAAATAAAGTCGTACACATCAACGGAACGCCGTTCGACGACCATGCCTTCACGCAACACACTGATCCCCCCGTGCATGACGGGCGCATCAGTCCGCGCGACAATTTCGGCCCTGTGACAGTGCCGGAAGACGCGTATTTCGTGATGGGAGACAATCGGGACCATAGCCTCGATAGTCGCTTCTGGGGCTATGTCCGCACGGAGAAAGTGCGCGGCAAAGCATTTCGCATTTACTGGTCGTGGAGCGGCCAAGGATCATGGACGGAATGGGTACGATGGGAAAGGTTAGGAAAAGCCATCCAGTAGGACGGGACGGGCAGGCCGGTGCGTCGAGCGGACAGCCGAGTGAGGAGTCAACGCTGAATCACGCCGCACTCAGCGCCTACGTCCAACGTTTCTCCCAAGCCAAAGTGCTGGTGATCGGGGATTTGATCCTCGACCATTACGTCTGGGGACGGGTGAGCCGGATCTCTCCCGAAGCGCCGGTTCCGGTCGTCCACGTCGAATCGGAATCCCTCAAGCTCGGCGGAGCGGCGAACGTCTTCAACAATATCCTCGCGCTCGGCGGGCAGGCAGATATCTGCGGCGTGATCGGAGCCGACGAAAGCGGACGGTTGCTCCTCAAAGAACTGGGCGGGCGCAGACAAGGCCGCGGCGGTGTCGTCATCGACCAGAGCCGGCCGACGACCAGAAAATCCCGGGTGGTCGCCCATAATCAGCAGATCGTTCGATATGACGTCGAGCGCCGTACGGAACTCTCGGCCCTGCTCCAGCGCCGCATTCTCCGCTATGTGGAATCACGCTTGAAAGAACTCTCCTGCCTGGTCGTCTCCGACTATGCCAAAGGAGTCGTCACGGCGTCGCTCATGACGGAGTTGACTCGTCTGGCCGGGCAGCGCAAAATTCCCATCGTGGTCGATCCCAAGGTGGAACATTTCAGCTATTACAAAGGGGTCACGGTCATTACCCCCAACCACCTCGAAGCTACCCAGGCTGCCGGCGTGCAGGGGGAGGACGACAAGGCGATTACAAAAGCCGGCACGATTCTTCGTCAGCGATTGGGATGCCAGACCGTTCTGGTGACGCGGGGTGAACGCGGGATGAGTGTCTACCAGGCCCATGGCGATCATTGGCATATCCCTACGCGCGCCCGACAGGTCTATGATGTCACCGGTGCCGGTGATACCGTCGTCGGAACACTCGCGCTGGCGCTCTCGACTGGCGCCAGCATGCGTGACGCAGCGGTGCTCGCCAACCAAGCCGCCGGGGTCGTCGTCGGCATGATCGGCACCGCTACGGTCACCGCCGCGCAACTCACGGATGCACTGGGACAGGGCTGACGTGAAACGCTCGGTGACGGTGGTGATTCCGGCCCGGTACGGGTCCTCGCGGTTCCCGGGCAAACCGCTGGTTCAGTTGCTGGGCAAGCCGATGATCCAACATGTCTATGAGCAGGCGAAAGCTTGTCGCGCCGTCAACGATGTCCTGGTCGCGACGGACGACGAACGTATCAAGTCGGCGGTCGAACGATTCGGAGGACAGGTCCTCATGATGACGGAGCCCTATCGCACCGGCACCGACCGCGTCGCCGCCGTCGCCGACAACCGCACCGGCGACTGTTTCGTAGATCTGCAGGGAGACGAGATCCTGCTGCATCCCGATCTCATCACGGACCTGGTCGAGCCGTTTCTGGCCAGCGACGCCACGATGGGCACATTGAAGCGACGGATCGACTCCGACCAGGATTTCCACAACCCGGGCGTGGTCAAGGTCACCACCGACCGCGAGGGGTATGCCCTCTACTTTTCGCGCGCACCGATTCCGCTGGTGCGGGATGATCCGAAACGGGCTGCCGTCCCGGGGTTACATTTCATCCACCTGGGCCTGTACATCTATACCCGAGAAACATTGCAACGCCTAACCGCATTACCGACAGGCACTCTGGAAGACGCCGAAAAGCTCGAGCAACTGCGCGCGTTGGAGAACGGGATACGTATCCGCGTGTGGGAAACTGCCCATGGCTCATTACGCATCGATAGCCCCGAGGACGTGCCCGGCGCGCTGGAACAACTTCGCACCCGTGCAACCGGACTCGGCATCACTCAACCATGACGAGAGAAGGTGCCACGATGAGCAAACTGATCTTTGTGACCGGCGGTGTCGTGTCGTCGCTCGGAAAGGGGCTGGCTTCCGCGTCCATCGGCAATCTGCTTGAAAGCCGCGGGCTGAAGATCACGTTCCTCAAGCTCGATCCCTACATCAACGTCGATCCCGGCACCATGAATCCGTACCAGCATGGAGAGGTCTACGTCACGGAGGACGGGGCGGAAACCGACCTCGATCTTGGCCACTATGAGCGGTATACCTCCTTGACGCTGACGCGCGAGAACAACTACACCACCGGCCGCATTTATCACGCAGTCATCACAAAGGAGCGGCGCGGCGATTACCTGGGCGGGACGGTGCAAGTCGTGCCCCATGTCACGGACGAGATCAAGCAATGCATCATGCGTATCTCGCAAGGCATGGACGTCACCATTGTCGAGATCGGCGGGACTGTCGGTGACATCGAAAGCTTGCCGTTCCTGGAAGCCATCAGGCAAATCCCGTACGACGTGGGACGCGACAACGTGCTCTACGTGCACCTCACGCTGGTGCCCTACATCGGGGCGGCCGGCGAATTGAAAACCAAACCGACGCAACATTCCGTCAACAAGCTGCGTGAAATCGGTATTCAACCGAACATTCTATTGTGCCGCACCGACCGCTACCTACCGCCGGAGCTCAAGGCCAAGATCGCCATGTTCTGCAACGTGGAAAAAGATGCGGTCATTACGGCCAAGGATGTCGAGACCATCTACGAAGTGCCCATCGTGTTTCGCAAGGAAGGTTTGGACGAATTGATCGTCCGCCTGCTCAAGCTGGAAACCGGCCCCCCGAATCTTCGCGAATGGGACGCGATGGTGCAGAAGATCAAACACCCGAAACACGAGGTGTCGATCGCATTGGTTGGGAAGTATGCCGGTTTGAAGGAGTGCTACAAAAGTCTGGCCGAAGCCCTGGTGCACGGCGGCATCGATCATGAAACCCGTGTGAACGTGAACTGGATCGAATCCGAAGAGGTGGAGCGGCAGGGGACCGAGCGTATTCTCCGCGAGGCCGACGGGATTCTCATTCCTGGCGGTTTCGGCGCACGGGGGATCGAAGGCAAAATCGTCACGATCCAATATGCGCGAGAACATCAGATTCCCTTCCTCGGCCTCTGCCTGGGCATGCAATGCGCCACCATCGAATTTGCGCGTAACGTCGCAGGCCTCACCAGTGCCAACAGCGCGGAATTCGATGAAAAGACCCCGCATCCGGTGATTCACCTGATGTCCGACCAACAGTCGGTCAACGACAAGGGCGGCACCATGCGGCTCGGCGCCTATGCCTGCAAGCTGGGCGAGGGGACGCTGGCGCAGAAGATGTATGGGGTCAGTGAAGTACGCGAGCGGCATCGTCATCGATACGAATTCAACAATGCCTATCGCGAGCAGTTGACGGCCAAAGGACTGATTTTGAGCGGCCTATCTCCTGACGGTCGCCTGGTTGAAATCGTCGAGTTGCAGAACCACCCCTGGTTCCTGGCCACGCAGTTTCACCCGGAATACAAGTCACGCCCGCATCACCCGCATCCGTTATTCAGCGGGTTTGTGGGAGCGGCGCTACGCCGCAAATGCGGCCACTAAGTAAGGGATGCTGAAACTGCCTTTCAACGGCGTTCTCGATTCGGCACAATCCTCGACGTAGCTCCGCTACGCCTCCGGTTCTGCCTCGTCTGCGGCCTTGCTGAAAGATCAGTTTGGGCATCCCGTGAACAGCGGACACTCAGCAGGCTGGGGAAATGCTTGATTCACCACCATACGGCGAGAACGGCCCAGGTGGCCGGCTGGTATCAAAATAACGCGCAGGATGCGTAAAATGGCCGTCCAGCAAGACCGCAGCGAGCGAAGCGGCGAATCGTACCCGTGCGGTACGGTGAGCCGCTGAGCGATGCGAGAACGCCGCTGGCGGGCTTTTTCCGCATCCTGCTAGGAGACTATGGCGTACGAAGTAGACTTGGGACAGTTTAAGATCGGGGCGGGGAATCGGCCGTTTTTGATCGCGGGACCATGCGTGATTGAGAATGAACAGCTCGTCATGGATACCGCGGGACGCATTGCCGAGATCACCAAATCGATCGGGATGCCCTACGTCTTTAAGTCATCCTTCGACAAGGCCAATCGCACCTCCATCACGTCTTTTCGGGGACCGGGGTTGGAGAAGGGCCTGGCCGTGCTCGCCAAGGTCAAGCAACAGATCGGGGTGCCGGTGCTGACCGATGTCCATTCGGAGGAGCAGGCCACAGAGGCCGGTCGCGTCGTGGATATCCTGCAGATTCCCGCCTTTCTCTGCCGCCAGACCGACCTCTTGATGGCCGCCGCCAAGACCGGCAAGATCGTCAATATCAAGAAGGGACAGTTTCTGTCGCCGCCGGAAATGGGCAACGCGGTGAAGAAAGTGGAAGACAGCGGGAACCGACGCATCGTGTTGACCGAACGAGGCTCCTCCTTCGGCTACAATAATCTGGTCGTGGACATGCGCTCCTTTCCCATCATGCGCCGGTTCGGCTATCCGGTGGTCTTCGACGCGACCCACAGCGTGCAACTCCCCGGCGGAGGCGGCACGAAATCCAGCGGTCAGCGCGAATTCGTGGAACCATTGGCCTGCGCGGCGGCAGGCGCCGGCTGCGACGGGTTCTTCATGGAAGTGCACCCCGATCCGGATTCCGCGTTGTCTGACGGACCGAACATGGTCCCGCTGCATACGCTCCAATCACTTCTCGAACGGGTACTACGTATATGGGACGCAGCCGCAAAATAACCGGGTCCGCCCCATCACCCGCACCCAAGCGCGCCGCTCGACGCCCTCAACAGGATGCCAGCGTGCAGGAGGGGAGACGTGTCTTGGAGATCGAAGCGCGAGCCGTACTGGAATTGATGGCTCGCCTCGACGACCGGTTCGCCTCGGCCGTCAACTTTCTCTATGAATGCCAGGGCAAGGTGGTCATTTCCGGTATGGGCAAGTCCGGACTGATCGGCCAAAAAATCGCGGCGACATTGGCCAGCACCGGCACCCCCTCCTTCTTCCTACATCCGGCGGAAGGCGTCCATGGCGACCTCGGCATGCTGGCTCGACGGGACGTGTTGATCGCCATCTCCAATAGCGGCGAGACACAGGAAGTCCTCCAATTGCTGCCCTTCGTGAAACGCATGAACATTCCGGTCGTGGGAATGACGGGGAAAATGGCCTCGACGCTGGCGAAAAACAGTGACGTCACGCTGGATGTATCGGTCGATGAGGAAGCCTGCCCACTGGGATTGGCCCCGACTGCCAGTACCACCGCAACCTTGGCCATGGGTGATGCCCTGGCAGTCGCGTTGCTTCAAAAGCGCGGTTTCAAACAGGACGATTTCGCGCAGTTTCACCCCGGCGGCACCTTAGGGCGACGGCTACTGGTGAAAGTGCGTGACCTCATGCAGCATGGCGATCACCTGCCGCGTGTGCGCGACACTGTGTCCGGAGCGGATACCATCCTGGAGATGACCTCGAAGAAGCTCGGGATGACGACGGTGGTCAACGCCAAGGGGTCGCTGTACGGAATTGTGACCGATGGGGATTTGCGACGCTTCATTCAAGCAGGCGGGGACTTCAGCAAAGTGACCGCCGGGGATCTCGCCAGTCGCCAACCGAAAACCATCGGACCGGACGAACTGGCCACGACAGCCGTCGCGCTGATGGAACGGTTTTCCATCACGGCGCTGGTGGTCCTGGAGGGACCGGATCGTTTGGCAGGTGTCATTCACTTGCATGACTTGTTAAAACACGGCATTGTGTAGGGGAGCCATCACGCGCTGCGCGTCGAAGGGACCATGGCAGAAAACTGGAAACAAGCCGGGCTGGTGCTGATGCGGTCGGCAGGGCAGGAAAGCAACATCAATCTGCCCAACGTGCTGACGCTCGTCCGGATTCTCTTGATCCCGGTCTTCGTCACGTTGCTCATCGACCCGACGCCGGATCGAGCCTTGGCTGCGGCCATCGTGTTCGTCGTTGCGGCCGTGACGGACCTGCTGGATGGATACGTGGCGCGCAAGACCGGTCAGATCACCAAACTTGGACGACTCTTAGACCCGATCGCCGACAAACTGCTCGTGTTGTCTGCGTTGATCCTGCTGGTGCAGGTCGATCGGGTCAGCGCGCTGGTGGCGATTCTCATCATTGCGCGTGAAGTGGCGGTCACCGGTCTCCGGGCCATCGCGGCTTCCGAGGGTATGATCATGTCCGCCGAAGTCACCGGAAAATACAAAATGGCCCTGCAGGTCATTGCCATCGTCCTGTTGGTACTCGAAGGTACCGTGGTGGAAGCGATCGGCAATCTGCATCTGGCCGGCATCGTGACCTTGTATCTGTCGCTCATCCTGGGCTATGTGTCAGGCGCACAATATGTCTGGAGCTTCTGGCGTCAGGTCGGAGCGAAAGGTCTCTAACCGGACGATTCGGCCGACGCTCGTCTCCGGCTATCCGGGCAACGATTGATGGACAGTCCCTGGCTCATCGGGTTCCTCATCCTTTCCAGCTATCTCCTTGGATCGATTCCTTTTGGAGTCGTGGTATCACGCCTCCTGGGTGCTGTGGATCCACGCACCGCCGGCAGCAGGAACGTGGGATTCACCAATGTCCTGCGCGTGAGTGGGAAAAAGGCCGGAATCCTGACGCTGCTGGGCGACATCGGAAAAGGCTGGCTGGCCGGCTGGGTCGGCACGATGTTGTTGCATCAGGAGTCGGCCATTCTCTGGGTCGCGCTGGCCTCGGTCATCGGTCATTTGCACTCGGTGTTTCTGGGATTCAAGGGTGGAAAGGGCGTGGCCACCGCATTAGGCGCAGCCCTGGGCGTCGCTCCGTGGATCGGCCTCACCCTAATGGGTTTGTGGGTCGGCGCCGTATTCCTGTGGAAATATTCGTCGGGCGGCGCACTGTTCGCCTTTGCCATGTTTCCAGTCGTGGCGTTGCTGTTTCATCGGTCTTGGACTTTTATCGGGTTTGCCTGTGTCGTCAGCCTCTTGATTTGGGTGAGACACAAAGACAATCTGGTTCGGTTGTGGAGTGGGACGGAATCTCGAATCGGACAAGCAAGTTGACATAATATATCTTATCGGACATTTATCCGATGCTGTCTTTTGAGCTGTTGGCTCGCGTCCACAAAGAACTGTTCCTCACCGGCAGCGCACTCTACGAGACGATTGTCGCCATCGCGGAACGCGTCAACCGCAAAGTCCATGTCCTGCGCCTCCATGGTCAGGCCACGACGATTCTGAACCAGATTCACGCCATCCATCGACAGATCGGTCGCCGCATCGCAGAGCTGGGAACCAAACCCTCCGGCACCATGCCGTCGGCCGCTCCCGCCACCCTCTCAACCCTGGAAGACACCATCCGCACAGCCTCCGACCGCATCAAGGGGCAACAGGCCGCCTTGCAACAGATCGAGCGGCATATCCGTGACCTCAAGATCGAATTGGCCCACGAGGACCTGCTGACCATGCAGCGCGAACTGGGTCTGCGTGACGCGGCCATCGAACGCGTGCTCGTCGCCCGTGGCGCACCGGTCATCGGCCATCCGATCGGTGAATTCGACCTGCCGTCGACAACCCACATCGTGGCGGTCTTTCGAGGCCCATTCCTGCTCCCGCTCTCCGATTCCATGACGCTCCGGCCCGACGACATTGTGATTCTGGTCGGCCTTCGCCACGACCTGGCTCACTGGCTTCCGCATTTCCAACGACCGGCGGCATCGAAATCCGCCTAAGCCTCCTCGCTTTCGCTGCCGTTCACGAATCTGTTATTCTGAAGCTGATCCTGATTCGTGAGATTCGGCCCCCGGAGCTTGCCTAGCATGAAAACACAGACTTCCTTCGCGACCGCACTCGTTCTCGCTCTCAGTTTCTCCGGGTGGCTGACGGGCACCTCAGCGATCACCCTGGCCGCTACCGACCTTGCATCCCCCCCCCGGAAAGAATCGCCCGGGTTACGCATACTCGAAGAACTCCAAACCGTGATCACAGACTTGGCCGAGGAGGCCAAACCTTCGGTCGTGAGCATTTTCCCGATTCAGACCCTGGGCAAGTCGCGCGACGGATCCGGTGAGCGGGTTCCGAACTCGACAGGCTCCGGCTCCGGCGTCATCGTCGATCCGAACGGCCACATCATTACGAATAACCATGTGGTCGGTGATGCCACGGAAGTCGAGGTCCGCCTGTCCGACAAGACGAAATTGTTCGCGCAAGTCGTCGGCAAGGATCCGGATACCGACCTCGCTGTGCTGAAGGTCACGACCGACCACCCCCTCCCCGCCGCCCGGTTCGGTGACTCCACCGGAGTGAAGGTCGGTCAGTGGGTGCTGGCCGTTGGAAACCCCTTCGGTTTGGATCGAACAGTCACGCTCGGCGTGGTCAGCGGCATCGGACGGGAAAACATCAATCTCTCGCGGTACGAAAACTTCATCCAGACCGACGCCTCCATCAATCCAGGGAACTCCGGCGGACCGCTCTTCAATCTGCGGGGAGATGTCATCGGCATCAACACGGCCATCATCAATTTTGCCCAGGGGATCGGATTTGCGATTCCCTCCAACATGGCCAAGCAGGTGATGAACCAGCTCATCTCGAAGGGAAAGGTCGTGCGGGCCTGGCTGGGCGTCGGTCTGCAACCGCTGACGCCGGACCTGGCCAACAAATTCGGCGTGGATGAGAACGAAGGTGTCCTGGTGAACGAAGTATTCGAACGGGACCCGGCTGCTCTGGCCGGCATCAAGCCGGGCGATGTCATCACCAAAGTCGACGGCGCGCTCGTCGACACCCCGAACAAACTGTCCCGCCTGGTCGCCGCGTTAGACCCCGGCTCCACGACGCATGTTGAAGTCGTGCGGGACGGCAAACGCCTCACGCTCAACGTGGCCCTCAGCGAGCGCCGTGACGCGGTGGTGACGGCCTCTCTCCCTCAGAGCAGGACGGACTTGAAGCTGGGAATCGACGTGCAGGACCTGACTGCGGGTCTGGCGGAGAAGTTTCGACTGAACGAGAGCAGAGGCGTGCTCATCTCGAAAGTGGAAGCAGGAAGTCTGGCCCAGGCCGAAGGATTGCGGGAAGGCGATCTGGTCAAGGAAGTCAACCGCGTCGACACAGGCACGGTCGGAGAATTCACGGTGGCCGTCTCCAAGGTCAAACGCGGCGAGACGATTCTCTTGCGCGTCCTGCGCGAAGGGCGGGCATTTTACGTCGTCCTGAAGCCCGCCGATCGGTAAGCGACATGGCCCCGCAATCAGTTCTCCCGCGGATCCCGCCGCTCAATGCGTCACGGCCCCGTGGCGCTCCATCTTGTGTTCCTCAATGATGCGGCCGGCCAACTCACGCGGCACTTCCTCGTAGTGAGCGTATTCCATTGCGTAGCTTCCCTGTCCTCCCGTCATTGAATTTAATGACGCCGCATAATTGAGCATCTCGGCCTGTGGCACCAGGGCCTTGACGATTTCAATATGACCGTTCGCTTCGACCATGAGGATCCGGCCTCGTCTCGCATTGAGATCGCCAAGGACCGTCCCCACACATTCTGCCGGCACCTCGACTTCAACCGTCATCAGCGGCTCGAGCAGAATCGGATGGGCCGCTTCCAGCGCTTTTTTTACTCCCATCGACCCGGCGATTTTAAAAGCCAGTTCGGACGAATCCACCACATGGTAGGAGCCATCGTAGACGGTCACCCGCACATCGACGGCGGGATAGCCGGCAAGCGGCCCTTCATGCAGCGCCTCCACGACACCTTTTTCGACCGCCGGCACGAAATTACGCGGAATCGCCCCGCCGACGATTTTATTCTCGAACTCGAATCCCTCGCCGCGCGGCAACGGACCGACTTCCAACCAGCAATCGCCATATTGACCATGCCCGCCGGTCTGCTTCTTATACTTCCCCTGTGCCTGGGCCACACTACGAATCGTTTCCCGATAAGGAATTTTCGGCGCGTGCACAATCACTTCCGCGCCGTATTTACGATGCAGTTTTTCCAACGCGACATCGATGTGTAATTGGCCCATGCCGCTCAGGACCATCTCCTTCGTCTCGATATGACGCACGAACTCCAGGCTCGGATCTTCTTCGATCAACTTATGCAGCCCCAGACTCACCTTCTCGATATCTGTCTTCGATTTTGGCTCAATCGCAAACGACACCACCGGCCTGGGAAATGGAATCCCGGGATATCGGATCGGCGCATGCTCGTCACAGAGCGTATCCCCCGTCAGACTATCCTTCAGCTTTCCGATGGCTACGATCTCGCCGGCCGTCGCACGCGTAATCGGCGTGTATTTTTTGCCGAACATTGAGAACAGATGCCCGCCTCGCTCCCTGACCTGCCGCGTGGAGTTATACACGGCGGTATCCGCTTCCAACGTTCCCGAATGGACGCGCACGTAAGAAAGACGACCGATGAATGGATCGATGAGGGTCTTGAAGACGACGGCGGAGAATGGATCGGTCGGCAGCGGGTGCCTGTTTACCGGTCCCCCGCCTTCCATCGACCCTGTACCGTGCAGCGGTACGACCCGGGCGCGACTGACTGGTGAGGGCAACAGATCGACGAGAGTGTGCAGGAGCGAGTGCACACCGATGTGTCGCAAAGCGGATCCTCCGACGATGGGCACCAGCGACCCCCGTTGAACTCCGGTCTGCAGTCCCCCCAGCAACGCCTCCTCCGTCAATGCGCCGTCGGTCAAATACCGTTCGAGCAGCGCCTCGTCTCCCTCTGCCACGAGTTCCATCACGCGACGCCTGGCTTGATCAACCCGGTCACGCCACTCAGGCGGCACCGGCCCCTGCTGCGATTGCGGACGGTCCGGCTGTGACGTCACCACACGATTCTGCAACACATCCACGATGTCGCCCAATTGCGCACCGCTGCCCATCGGCAGGATCAGCGGAACGGCAGTCATCTCCAATTCCTTGATCAGATCTTCCACCGTGTTGTCGAATACCGTGCCGTCCCTGTCCAGATCATTGACGAACACGACACAGGGTAACCCGGAGTCACGGACCATCGACCAGATCCTCTGGAGGGCGCTGCGCACGCCCGAGGCCGCACTCACGACCAATACCACACCATCTGCCGCACGCAATGCCGATCGGGTCTCACCGAGGAGGCTGGGCGAGCCCGGGGTATCCAGAAGCGTGAGCACTCGATCCTGATAAGAGCAACGAAGGACGGAGGTGTTGAGTGAGGTTCGGCGATGGATTTCTTCCGGCTCAAAATCCGACACCGTGGTTCCGGCGAAGATGGAGCCGGGAGCGGAGAGACTGCCAGCGCAGTAGGCCAGCGCTTCGACTAACGAGGTTTTGCCCGATCCCGCATGCGATACCACAGCCACATTCCTGATGGATTCGGTGAGGGGAACGTTCATGATGACCTCCTCCGATGAGTCGGCGGCCGCTGTGGGCCTGGTTAGAGAGACACGTGCCGGTGATGCCATCCTTTCTCAAAACATTCGATCGAGTTCTGCCGGGAAAGGAGCGAGCGCGATCGGTCGCCGCAGTTCATGCCCTGGTGCCTTCCCCATTCAACCACCCCTGGTCGGCAAAACTGACATAGCGGCCGTCCCCCACGATGAGGTGATCCAGGACCTGGATTCCCAGGAGAGAACCGGCAGACACCAGCCTGGCCGTCAACACACGATCTTCCTGGCTTGGGGTGGGGTCCCCGCTGGGATGATTGTGCAGAAAAATGACCCCGGCGGCAGACGCACGCATGGCGGGAATAAAGACTTCCCTCGGATGCACGATGCTCAAGGTCAGACTGCCTTCGGAAATCGTCACGTCCCGGATGACTTGGTTCTTGGCATCCAGCAGCACCACAGCGAAAATCTCGTGCCGCAAGTCCCGCAACCGTGCGTGATAATGCTTAAACAGGTCGGCGCTCGAGCTGATGCGCGTCCCGGTCGTCAACGGCGCAGACACCGCGCGTTTCCCGACTTCCACCGCCGCCTTTATCTGCGCAGCCTTGGCAGGCCCTACTCCGGGGATGGCACAGAGTTCTTCAGCACTGCAATGCAGCAGGCCGAAGATGCCTCCGACACGATCGAGGACTTCCATCCCGACTTTGACGGCGGAGGCTTCCTGCCGCCCCACGCGCAGCAGAATGGCCAATAATTGCGCATCAGAGAGGCTTTCCGCACCCTCACGGAGCAAACGTTCGCGCGGACGTTCAGTCTCAGGCCACTTTCCAATCCCGCGCCCTTCTTTTTTGGGTGTCATCGCCTACTTCCTACGACAAAAAAATGTCGGCTTGCACCTTTTTGTGCCGGAGACTTGACGCCTGGCGCATCTCATGTATGGCGGTTGACATACAGAAGTAGTTGAAAAACATAGACTTGACATTTTGGTGCAGCTCTTGCTTGAGAGATGACACAGCTGTAAACGTCACCACCCAGGAGGAGCAAATGGAATGTCCGAAGTGCAAAGGCATGATGATGTTGGAACGGTTCTCAGACTTCTTCCTCATTTTCTACGCCTGGAAGTGCATTAACTGTGGAGCCATCATCGATCGGACGATTTCGGCGAATCGAAGAAAGAGCCTCGCCGCTCGCGAAGCTCAGCCCGTCGCGACCCGCTAGTCCGGCGCGTTCGCTGCTCTGTTCTCTGTGTGATGTGGTGGTGTGACGACCTGTGAATTTCGGCCACCTCCTCAGCCCGTGTGAACCGAGCCTTGATGTCGCCCGATTATAGCGAGCCGCTTCCTACGCGTCAAAGCACGCCCACTCCTCCTCGACGTCTGCAGCGCTCCCCGCCCCTCGGCGGGGAGGAGACCTTTTCGGCGCTCCCATCTCCGTCATGACACCTCGTCACCTTGACCCCTTCAAAAACGCTGTGTTAGAGTCTCTCACTTCTTAGCCAGAGACGAATGGCTCTCACCCGAATACGATCATGCGCGTCATCGCAGGGCTTCACCGGGGCCGACGGTTGCTTGGTCCCAGAGGACAGGCGATTCGACCGACGTCCGACCGAGTGAAAGAGGCCCTCTTTTCGATCCTTGGCGAACGGACCACGGGAGCTCGTGTGCTCGACCTCTATGCCGGTACCGGCTCGATCGGAATTGAAGCGCTGAGCCGCGGCGCGGCACATGTGACCTTTGTGGAAGCAGATCGTCAGGCCCTGCGCCTGCTCAACTCGAACCTTGAGCAATGCGGCCTCCAACAATCCGCCAATGTCTGCGCCTGCCAGGTCAGCCAGTTTTTCCGTCAGGCAACCCAGTGGTCGGGCCCCTACGACATTGTGTTCTGCGATCCGCCCTACCAATTGACCCCAGAGCTCATCGCCATGGCGCAGGAATGGAACGCGGGGTGGCTGACCGACGCCGCCGTAGTGATCCTTGAGCACGGAAAGAAAGCGGAGATCCCGCAGACCCTGGGCCTGCTCTCGCAGGTCAAACGGTACGATTACGGCGACACCGCGCTTACACGATTTCAGCTCACACCGAAAGAAGCCGACCCACAATGAAGATCGCCGTCTATCCCGGCACATTCGATCCGATCACGCATGGACACAGCGACATCATTCGGCGCGGGTTTCGGATGTTCGAAAAAGTGATTGTGGCGATCGCACCCAACCCGGGCAAACACCCGTTCTTCAGCGTGAAGGAACGACTGGAGATGGTGGGACTGGTGACCAAAGATCTGCCGAACCTGGAGGTCACCACGTTCGAAGGGCTGCTGGTGGATTTTGTGCGGGAATGCGGTGCCCATGCCATTCTGCGTGGCTTACGGGCGATTTCTGATTTCGAACACGAGTTTCAGATGGCGCTCATCAATCGCAAGCTGGCGGAAACCGTCGAAACGGTCTTCCTGATGCCCAGTGAGGAATATTCCTATTTGTCTTCCACCATCATTAAGGATGTCGCCAGCCACGGCGGATCGCTCCAGGACTTTGTGCATCCCGAAGTGGCTCGGAGGCTCCAAGAACGAATTCGGAGTTTCAAAGGATGAAACTTGCAGCCCGTGTCGGACGAATTGTCCCCTCCCCGACCCTCAGCATTACCGCCACAGCCAAGTCGATGGCGGCACAAGGGATCGATGTCATCGATTTCGCATCCGGAGAACCGGACTTCGATACGCCCGAACCGGTGAAGGCGGCGGCAGAAGCCGCCATTCGCGCCGGCTTCACGAAATATACGGCCTCCTCAGGCATCGATGAATTGCGCGGGGCAATTGCGGATAAGTTGAAGGAGGAGCAAGGCCTTCAGTACGACAAGTCGCAGATCCTCGTCTCCTGCGGCGCCAAACATTCGCTCTACAACCTGGCAGAGGCCCTTCTTGAAGCGGGCGATGAACTGATTATTCCCGTCCCATTCTGGGTTTCCTATCAGGACCAGACCCTGCTCAACGATGCTACGCCGATTCTGCTGCAGACGCGGGAAGAGGACGGGTATACGATCAGCCAAGAGGCGCTGGAAGCCGTCATCACGCCACGGGCCAAGGCCATCATCGTCAACAGTCCCTGTAATCCGACCGGCGCCACCTACGATCGAAAGACACTCGAAGGGATTGCGGCCGTAGCCCTCCGCCACGACCTGGTCATCATCTCGGACGAGATCTACGAAAAAGTGCTCTACGATGGCGTCCGGCACATCAGCATTGCGACCCTGAGCCCGGAGGTGGCGGCACGAACCGTCGTCATCAACGGGGTGTCGAAAGCCTACGCCATGACCGGCTGGCGCATCGGGTATGCCGCAGGGCCAAAGCCCTTACTGACAGCCATGGCCAACATTCAAAGCCAGAGCACCTCGAACCCCTGTTCGATTTCACAGAAAGCTGCGGTGGCGGCGCTTCGCCTCGGAAATCCCTTTACCAAAATCATGGTGACAGAATTTGACCGTCGCCGACGCGTCATGGTCGACCGTCTCAACAAGATGCCCGGCGTGACCTGCCGCATGCCCACGGGGGCGTTTTATGCGTTCCCGAATGTGAGCGGCCTGTTGGGCAAGCGCTGGAAGGATCAGCCCATCGGCTCTGCAGCGAACCTGGCGACCTATCTACTCAACGAGGCCCAGGTGGCGGTGGTGCCCGGCGAGCCGTTCGGCAGCGACATTCACATTCGGCTGTCCTATGCGACCGCCATGGAAGCGATCGAGCGAGGATTGACCCGTATCGAGGCGGCTCTCCGCCGGTTGTCCTAAGATCAGAGGACCTCAACACGTCGTAGCACTTGATTTTGGCTACATCGAAGCGACTACAAGATGGCGTAGCGAATCAGGGCAAATCGAGCATCAGGACACCGCGCGACGCTAGGTGACCAGAGGAGGAATGACCCGTGCCCATATATGAATATCAATGTACGAGCTGTGCCCACCGCTTCGAGGTGAAGCAAAGCATCAAGGATGAGCCCATCAAGGAATGTGTGCGTTGCGGAAAAGAAGTGACGAAGCTGATCTCTTCCCCTGCCATCATGTTCAAAGGCAGCGGGTGGTATATCACCGACTATTCGGACAAGATGAAACCCGGCTCGGGAAGCGACACCTCCGAGAAACCGGCGGCGTCCGGCACGGATAAGACAAAGACACCGGCTTCCTCTGAAGGCGGAGGCACAAGTTCCACGACAACGCCTGCTCCTGCCCCTGCGGCAACTCCAAGCTCGACGACATCGACGAGTACGAGTACATCCTCATCCGGCACGAGCACCTCGGGCTCAAGCTCCTCATCGGCCTCAAGTACCTAGCAGGTTCTTGCCAGATGGTTGCCCCCCCCTGTGCGCTTCAGCGCCGGCGGTCACGTATTTCCGGCACATCCTCCTCAGGCCGTTCACACTCGCTGCCTAGTGGAGCCGCAGCGAAGCCTGCGGCGCGGCGGTAGAGGAGCGCCAGGTCGCTGGACGCCGGTGAGACGGTACGCCGGCAGCGCTGTAGGATCAACGCGTCTCCTTGCAGTACGTAGATGCCCGGAACCATGCGGGAACGCCGTTGACGGAATGTTTCAACGCTGTACCAGTCCGGCGTGCAGAAGGAACAGGCACCACTGGCAACAGGTGTGACGGGTGTTTACCTCACCGGGACAGGTTTTGTTTTCTTGGTGCTGTGGGACCTGACCGAGGACTTCGCTGTGGGCTTGTGCGTCGGCGTGACAGACTTCTTCACGGCTGGTTTTGCGACCGGCTTGACCGCACTGCTCTTCGTGGCTTTCGCAGCGCGTTCTCTTGCGGCGGCGATCGTGTGTTCCAGGTTCGCGATCATCGCGGACTTTTCTTTATTCACCCGCGTCAAATCTTCCACCCGAATCTGCAGTTCCTCTTTCGCCTTGTTCGCGGCGTTGAGCTGATTCTGCAGCAGCGCCTTGTCCGCTGCCGCCTGCTGGGCTTCCGAGTGCAACTGTTCGATCTGAGCCTGGAGAGCCGGCGGCCAGAAATCGCACCCCGACAGCAGAAGCATCGCACCGACCCCGAGCGTAGACAGTCCCATCACCGCGCGACGTGAACGAATGAGCATAAGTGATCCTCCCATGAGGGTGAATTATACCGACAACCGAGCATCAAATCATGATGAAAGTTCGTAACCCTGCCGCGCAAGCGCCGCGCGGATCAGGTCCGTGGAGAGGGCCCCGGCTCGAAGCAGGTGCGGGCGGTCGCGCGCATCCACCATGGTAGAAGGGAGACCTCCCGGCGTGTGCCCGCCATCCAAAATGAGATCCACCCCTGCCCCCAACGCGCGCTGCACGGCCACGGCGTTATCGAGCGGTGGTTCTGAAGAGCGATTGGCACTGGTCCCGGTCAGGGGGCCGGTGTGCCGCAACAAATGCTGGAGCTGAAGCAAGGGAGCCTGCCGCACCCCGATCGTTCCGGTCCCCGCCGTCAACAGCGCCGGCAAGTCAGGCGCCGCAGGAAACACGATGGTCAGGAGCCCGGGCCAGAACTGTTCCATCAGGAGGGCTGCGGCGGGAGGAATCGCCTGTACCAACTGAGGCAATTGGTCCAGGCTTCCGATGAGCACCAGAATCGGCTTGTCGGATGGCCGCCCTTTCAATTCGATCAGACGTCGCAGCGCCGCGTCATCTGTGGGACGGACCGCCAAACCGTAGTATGTTTCGGTGGGCAACGCGAGAACGCCGTGCGCATCCAACACCTGTCGGACATCAGGCAGAACGCGATCGCAAGTTGTGTCGGTAAAGGGAAGGACAAGAGCCATGGAATAATGGCCGAAAACTGCCCGGATCAAATCTTGTGCGGCAAGGCCCGATGCGCGATATCGGTTCGATAATGGCGTCCTTCAAACAAAATCGAAGGCACCGCTTGATACACCTGCGCCCGCGCATCGAGCAAAGAAGGCCCCCAGGCGGTGACGGCCAGAACTCGTCCCCCCGCAGTCACCACATGCCCCGACTCCCGTTTCGTACCGGCGTGGAACACCGCGACGCGTGATTCGTCGGATGGAAGAGGCAGACCCTGAATGGGAAGGCCGGTCGGATAGGAACCGGGATAACCAGGCGACGTCATCACGACGCAGACAGCCGTATCCGGATGCCATTCTACCGTCAGTTCATCCAGGCGATGCTCGACCACCGCCTCCATCACCTCGACGAGATCGGTCTTTAGGAGCGGCAGCACAACCTCGGTTTCAGGATCGCCCATACGCGCGTTGAACTCCAGCACATAGGGCGTGCCCTTCACGACCATGAGGCCGGCGTAGAGCACACCTTGAAAAGGGCAACCCATGCGGGCCAGCGCATCGACCGTCGGCTGAAGCACCTGACGCGTCACCTGTTCACGCAGTGCAGCCGTGGCGATCGGAGCCGGAGCATAGGCGCCCATGCCGCCGGTATTGGGTCCGCTGTCGCCGTCTCCCACTCGTTTGTGGTCCTGAGCCGAAACCATGGAAACCACGGTCTTCCCGTCGGTAAAAGCCATGAGCGTGAGCTCTTCGCCGTCCAGAAACTCTTCGATCAGCACACGATGTCCGGCCTGGCCGAACACGGATTTCTCCATGGCATCGCGGACGGCCTGCTTGGCTTCCTCGCGCGTCGTGGCCACGACCACCCCTTTGCCCTGCGCGAGTCCGTCGGCCTTGATCACGATCGGCACCGGCTGCTCGTCCAGATAGGCCAAGGCCTGGTCCATCCGCTCGAAACTGCGCGCAGCCGCCGTGGGGATTCGATTGGCGGCCATGATGTCTTTGGAGAAACTCTTGCTGGACTCCAAGCGCGCCGCAGCCTTGGTCGGACCGAATATTTTCAGTCGCGCCTTGCGAAACTCATCTGCAATGCCTAACGCTAACGGCGCCTCAGGACCGACCACGGTGAGATCGATCTGCTCCTTGAGCGCAAACGCTTTGAGCCCCTCAAGATCATCCGCCCTGATCGGGACACAGGTGGCGAGACCTTCAATGCCGGCATTCCCCGGCGCACAGAATATCTGCGGCTTCCGTGGACTTTGGGCGATCTTCCACACCATGGCATGCTCACGCCCGCCACCACCGACAACAAGAATCTTCACAGCTCAACCTTTACTTTACGGGAAGTGCACAGATGCTCGCACCTGAGGCTTCTCAAAATGGTCGTCCAGCAAGGCCGCAGGGAAACCAGAGGCTGAGGCGTACCATGGTTGGTACGTTGAAGCCTCGGGCTGACCGAGAACGCAGCTGGCGGCCATTTTCAGAAGCCGATTTAGTGGCGGAAGTGGCGCATGCCGGTCAGTATCATCGCCATCCCATGCTCATCCACGGCCTTCCTCACTTCAGGGTCGCGGATCGAACCGCCCGGCTGAATCACACAGGTAATCCCGGCTTCCGCGGCCGCGTCGATGCCGTCACGGAACGGGAAAAAGGCATCGGACGCCATGACGCATCCTTTGACTGTGGACTGGGCCTTCATAACAGCAAGCTTCACCGAGTCCACCCGGCTCATCTGTCCGGCTCCGATTCCCACGATTTCGCCCGGCCGTCCATAGATGATGGCGTTCGACTTCACATGTTTACAGACCACCCAGGCAAACGCGCAGGCGGCATATTCTTCCTCGGTCGGCTTACGCGAGGTCGGGACCGCCAGTGCCTTGATGTCCTTGATCGTGCCCAGATCGCGATCCTGCACGATCAATCCGCCCACCAGCTTCTTGAGATCGTATCCCTCCGCAGTCGCCTTACTCAGCGGTCCCACGTCCAGGAGACGGATGTCCTTCTTGCGCTTGAGTTCAGCCAGCGCGTCCTCGGCGAAGCCCGGCGCGATGACGACCTCGACGAAGGTCGAGGTGATTTCCTTTGCCGCAGCCAAATCCACCGGACGATTGAAGGCAATGACACCGCCGAACGCCGACACGGGGTCGGTCGCGCGCGCCTTCACATAGGCGTCCACCGGTGTCGCACCGAGTGCGCAACCGCAGGGGTTATTGTGCTTGATGATGGCCACCGCGGTCTGCTCGAACTCCTTCACGAGTTCGAGCGCCGAGTTGGAGTCGAGGAAATTATTGTAGGACATGGCCTTGCCGTGCAGAATTTTCCCGCGCGACACGGCCGGCTCCTTGGCATTCATTTCACGATAGAACGCCCCCTGCTGATGGGGATTTTCTCCGTAGCGCAACGTCTCCACACGCTCAAACTGGAGTGAGAGAATGGCGGGGAATTTCACCTCGCTCCCCTGCACCTGCTTTTCAAGATACCCGGCGATCAGGCTGTCGTACCGGGCCGTATGCTGAAACACTTTCATGGCCAACTCACGGCGCAACGCGGGCGTCACGGAACCGGACTTCAGCGCCTCCAGCACCCGGCCGTAGTCGGCGGGATCGACCAGGACCAGCACGTCTTCATGGTTCTTCGCGGCGGATCGCAACATCGACGGGCCACCGATGTCGATATTTTCAATGGCCTCTTCGAACGGACAATTGGGCTTCGCGATGGTCGATTCGAAGGGATAGAGATTGACCACCACCACATCGATGTTGCCGATGCCATGTTGCTGCATCTGCGCCACATGATCGGGCACGCGACGGCGGCCGAGGAGTCCGCCATGAATTTTCGGGTGCAACGTTTTCACGCGCCCGTCCAGGATCTCCGGCGATCCCGTGTACGCGGCCACGTCGGTGACAGCCACGCCTGCCTCACGCAAGGCCTTCGCGGTTCCACCGGTGGATAACACTTCGGCACCCAGGGCCGCCAGCCCCTTCGCCATCTCGACGACTCCGGTCTTATCAGAAACACTGATCAGTGCCCGCGCAATGCTGGCCATGATGAACTCCTTCAACTATGGATATCGTGTGGGTGGGAAACCATGAGCTAGACGAAAAGCGCCGTGACAATACCAGATGGCTCACGACGACTGCAAGCCGGACACACCTGAACTCGACCCCGAACGGCTCGGCTGCGCGACGCGAAATCAGCCGGCAGACGCCGGCCTCTGCTAAGAATCCAGGCTAGCATGAGTGCCGGCGATGTGATACCCTTCCGCCGATAGAGATGCGCCAACATGAGGTGCCGCATCAGCTTAATCAAGTAACACTCGAAGTCTTGAAACGACACCAGCCCACGGCGACTCGATGCCGCAGCGGGGCCTCGTGCCTGAGACGATAAAGGCTTGCGCATGTCGCGCGGAATTATTTTCGGCGTAGGACTCTTCGCCCTCACATTACTGGCGTTCCTCTGCATCCCTCGACACCTGCCGGTGCCGTCGTCGGCGACCGGTCACCCTGCGTTCAGTGCCCACATTGAAAACGGCCAGCTGACACTGTCCGGCGCGGTGGCCGGCGAGGAGGCCAAAGTCACCGCGGTGGCGCGCGCACAAGATCTCGCCAAGAGCCTCAGGCTGCGTGTCACCGACAATCTGACCATCATCGAAGACGGCCAGGCCGCTGGATGGGAAGCCGCCCTCCCCGCACTCCTCACCCAGGCGGTCACACTCCAGCACCATCAGGCCACCCTCTCCCTCTCCGGCCAGACGGTGACGGTCAAAGGCGCAGTCCCAAGCGCGGACGCAAAAACAAAACTGCTCCATGAAGTGGCTTCACTGCTCGGAACCTCCATACACGTACAGGACCAGGTGACCGTCGTGTTCCCAGGCTCCGCGAGTCAGGCCAACCTTGCGCCCGCCGGCCAACCGTCCACCGCGCCGCATGCATCTCGAACCCAAGTCCAAGCCGGGCTGGATGAGATATTGCGGGGGGAACATATCGCATTCGAAAGCAACAGCGCGGTTCTCACCTCGAAGGGGCGAGCCGTGGTGGACAAACTGGTGCCGGCGCTCAAGCGGGCACCCGATGCGGTCATCGAAATCGGCGGCCACACCGACTCCTACGGTGATCCCGACTACAACCTGCAACTGAGCCGCACCAGAGCCGAGGCGGTCCGGCAATACCTCGTAGAACATCAGGTGCCGAATCGGCTGACCGCCGTCGGTTATGGATCGACGCGCCCTCTGAGCCAGGACCGGACGCGCGCCGCGTCGAAGAAAAACCGGCGCATCGAATTTCGTGTGAAAGAGGAACGGTGAACCTATGGGAGCCATGATTCTGCAAATGGTGGGGTGCTTGCTGGTGGCGGCGACCATCGGACTGATGATGGGCTGGCTGCTCCGCAGCTTTGCCACCTCTGAAAAACGTCAGCAGCTGTCCGAAATCGCCACCCGGCTCCGCGGGCGCGAACATGAACTGGATACCCTCAACCATGAGTTGAAGGTGCGCACCTCTGCCGTCCAGATGCTGGAAGGCAAGATGATCACCTCCGAAGCAGCCCTCAAAGACCTGACCGCCGATCTCGCCGCCAAGGTCGAACAACTCACCACCTTGCAGACGGAAGTCCGGGAAAAGGGTGTGCGCCTGCATGCCGCCGAACGTGAACGGGATACCCTCCGACGCGAGGTCGAAGAAGCCGAAGCCAAGATCAAGGCGCAATCGACGGGATTTGCCGAGATGCAGGCGCAGATGGAGAATGCTGAAGACGTGCTGATTGCCCGCGACCAGGAGATTGCCACCTTAAAAACCTGGGTGGAGCAACTGGCGCCGAAAGATGCCGAGATCGCCCGGCTGCGCGCCCGTACGGAAGAGTTGGAACCGTTCCTGGAAAAGAGCCGCCGATTGGAGCGCGAACAGGAACAGGATCGCGCCCGCGCGTCAGCCATACTACAGGCCAAAGAACAGGAACTCGCTCAGACCCAGGCACGCCTCACTGCAATCGAGCTGGACCTCGCCAATCTACGAACACAGAGCCAGGAGGACCTCGCGCGATTCGGAGAGACATTGCAGGAACGGGACGCGGAGATTCAGCGCCTGCGGACGACGGTTGCGGAATTGGACATGTTCCGGAGCGAGGTGGAGAAGAAAGACATCGCGCTCCGCGAGGCCGAAGAGCGCCGCGTGATGGATATCAGTGAGCGGGAGGAAGAAATCGGGGCACTTCGCAAGCGACTCGTCGAGTATCGCGTCGCGCAGCGCTTCAGCGCGCAAGCCAAGTCCACCGGAACCGCCGACTCGGGATCAACCGGTAGCTCCACCACAAAACGGGGCGCAGGAAAAGGTCACCCGGCCCAAAAAGACGACCTCAAACAGATCCACGGAATCGGGCCGGTGATGGAGCGCGTCCTCAATCGCATGGGGATGTTCACGTTCCGACAGATCGCCGAATGGAAGGATCAAGATGTCGAACATATGGCATCGGAACTCAACACCTTCCCCGATCGCATTCGCCATGACAACTGGATCGACGGCGCCAAGGAACAGCATTTTCTGAAGTACGGAGAAGAACTCTAACCGACGACGCAATTCAGTAGGACCTCGATAGCGCCCGCTTAAGCCACCTCCCCGCGTGTCTCTTCTCTTCCTGTCTGTCACGAGCGGCGAATGACCCGCAATGATTACCTCAACATTTTGTTTACTTCCGGGGGTCGGCGTTCGAACTGAGTGTCGATTCTGGCGCGAAGGTCTCTCCAGGTGGGACCGATTTCTTGCGACTCGCGAGGTCCAGGGAATCAGCGCAGATCGAAAGGCGCTCTTCGATGACCGGATCGCGGAGGCCCGGGAGCATCATACTCAGGACGACAGTCGCTACTTCGCGAAAGCCGTGCCTCCCCGTCATCAGTGGCGTCTCTATGAATGGTTGCGGGAGCGAGCGCTCTATCTCGATATCGAGACCGACTCCTTTGGGCAGATCACCGTAGTCGGTCTGTACGGTCGAGACGGCTATACCGCGCTGGTTCAAGGTGAATCGCTGGGGCTCATTCGCCTGAGAGAAGAAGTGTCACGCTACGATCTGCTCGTCACCTTCTGTGGGTCGACGTTCGACCTCCCCATGCTGCGCGCGCACTTTCCAGATCTCCCGCTCGAACAGCCCCATATCGATCTCTGTGGAGTCAGCCGACAACTCGGCTATCGTGGGGGGCTCAAAGCTATCGAACGCAGAATGGGCATCGAACGAGCCGAAGCACTCCATGACTTCACGGGACAGGATGCCGTGCGGCAGTGGAACCGCTGGCGACATCAACGGGATGAGGACGCGCGGCGACTGCTGCTCGCCTATAACGAAGCCGATTGCGTGAACCTCCAGCCCCTCGCCGATGCGTTCTACTGCCGGCTGGTCCAGGCATCAGGGTTAGGAGACGTGCCGGTTGGTGAACCCTTTCGCCAAAGGTATACGCGTCTACGATGATCAGGGTCCGGCCGGCAGTGAGCATTTGCGAGCAATCTTCCGCACATGACTCCACGTCCCCGACGCCCAATGCGATTTGAAATCTCATCGTCGCTCTCTTCTCAAGGACATGCACTGACGAATCGTCCCAATAAAGACACCCGACCCGTTTCTTTGTTCCGAGTTGATGCCCCTCGTCGAGCCGGCTCCGTCTGCCACCAGGAACAAAGCCTGCCTGCCGGCCGGTCATCCATTCCGCGGGGTGAAAGCCGATCCATATTGGACGATCAGTTCGCACGGCTCCGAGCCCTCCAACGCTTACGCCGTAGACTCCCTTCGAGGAGATGTTACATGGCAACGGAAAAACCGTGCCCACGCCCGGTGGTGCGTACATGGTGGATCCGTGAATTCCTCGACGACAAGTTCGGGCAGCTACCCTCAGGAACCCATCCAGCCCGCCTTCACCGTGCACGATTCTCCAACGCCCGCTCCACACCCGCTTGACAATTCGAGCACCCAGGCGCACCGTTATGGGCAATCCCGTCCCCTCGGTTAACCATTACGCTAACTAGGAGGTGGAGCATGAGGCAGAGGTTCAGCATAACCACAAGCGTGCTTGCGTCGATACTGGCTATCGGGATCGCCATCCCGCTGGTATTCGCCGAAGAGTTTTCGCGCGACGCCGCGGCCCGCTATATCCTGGCAACCGCGAAAGCGTTCCGGACCGTCTACTCCAAGGAAATCATCGCGCAGGCGGCAAAATCGAATGTCAAACCGGCTGAGAACTGGACAAAGGATGATCATGCAATCATGCTCCCCGCCCAATTTCTGAAGGCGGCCGGGTCGGAATTGCAGGATTTCGAGCTCAGCCTGATCGGATTAACGCCGATCTACAAAGAGAATCTCCCCAAGACCAAAGGGGAAGAGGAGGCGCTGAAAAAACTCGCCGCTAGTCCCACCACAGGGATCCTGACCTTCACCACAGGGTTCCTGACCTTCGAGGATGGCAAGCAATTTAAGGGAGTGGCGGCCGATCTTGCCATCGCGGACTCTTGCGTCGACTGCCATAATGCCCATCCGACAAGCCCCAAAAATGATTTCAAGAAGGGGGATATCATGGGGGCGATCATCGTGCGATTCAACAAGTAGGTCCTCAGGCATCTTCACGGCACGCATCATGGGCCGGAAGGAGTACTCCCTCCGGCCCGTGACATGACACCACCGTGATCGCTCCCATTGTGTCCGGCCCGAGCGAACCCGCCGCGCGCCTCGAAACTGAGATTGGAACTAGTCAGCAAAGCGGGTATTACCTTGACTTGAGGAGCCCCAAGGAATAGGGCCAGCAACTGTCTGCGCTGTCAAGTGCCAAATCGGGAATTTTCAGATTCCCCGGTGAAAATTCTTCGCACACAATTGGCGTAGGAACGACGATCACCATGGAGTCCGAGGTCGAATAAAGGGGTCGGGAGTCTTTTTTAGAACCTCGTAGACCAGTCGCATACCCCCCTGGAATTCAACCTGCCGCTTTTCGAAAAGTCCATGCTGACCCATCCGTCCTGCCAGACCGAGCACAATTACAGCATCGCGATCCGAATGACATGCACATCAGTGAGGCAGCAAAGCATGTGCCGCAAGGAACACTTAGAAGTCTTCCTTGCCTTATTCAGATGATACGAATGGACGCATTTTCTTAAGAAGAGAGATCAGGAGAGGAAGCCGTATCCAAAAGGATAGTAGCGGTATCAAAAGAGATACAAATTTCAGGTGTCCCGCTGCATTCCAGTCATCAACCGCTGCGCACTCTCACGTAAGAGACAGTCGCGTCTTTTTCCTTCACCCGATTCAGGCCCTTCGCACAAGGTTCCGATCTTCGCGTGGCGTAGTTCGAAATCAGTGTCGTGAGGATCTCGGACGGTCTATGGCAGGATAAGGGAGCGTTCGATGGCGATCCGCGTCGCAGCTGCGACTAATAACCGAAACAGCGACGGACGAAAGAGCGAGGTGCTTTTGTGCCGATGCTTCATCAGCGCAGTTGATTTCCGCAGAACAAGCGTGGCTCGACGAAACTCGTGGACAGCATCAGGAACATCTGTCTGGAACGTATCCAGCAAGCCCGTCAGCATGCCATGGCATGTGCCGCCATGAACGAGCGGATCGCGGCCCTTATAATCACTCAACGTCCGATCTATCCGGTATGGAATCGCATTCAGTACGACTACTTCGTAGTCGTGGGATGCTGAAGTTTAAGCGCAGAGGCGAGGCCTAACTCGAACGGCATGTTGAAGCGAACAGGTGTGCCCGTTCGACTGAGATCATGAACGGACATTCGACAGGTCCGCATGAGGTCAAGAATGCGAATCAGCCGGCCGTCACCTTTTTCCCTGACTTCAAGAACACAGCGGGGTTTCTGACCGAGAAAGACAAGCGTCCCTACCAACGTCACAAAGAGGGGTTCATACGTTGCATCAAAGGGGACATTGACGAAGACCGCCTTCGGATCCGGCGTCGGCATCATCGATCATTTACAAGAAGATCGGAGCTTGGCAGTAACCGATGGTTTAGCGGCAATAGCGCGCTTTTTTACAGGCATTGAATCGAGGCCTAAGATCCGTTTGACGGAAACGACGGCAGCCATGGCACGACGCTCTTCGGCAGGAACAATATTCAAATCCGCAATGATTTCACCGGCACTCGCCTTTTTCAGCGTGATTTTTCTCGCTACCTGCTTCATCGATTTGATCTCCAACGCCATGTACGTATCCTACCATATTTGGCAGTCCTGTTAACGTTTCGTAATAACAGCCAAGCGGGCAGTAAGCTCAGCGGACCCTCCAGGATTCACAACGCCCTCCTTCCACCTGCCTCTCAGTACAGAATCGAAGGGAGGAACGAGCCGGAGGGCTCTTGATACAGACCATGGCTCATCAACGTCATCGGATAGCTGACGCGTAAGCCATGCTCAAGACACCAACGGAACAATTCGCCATTCCGGGTGGGAAGCAAAAAGCCCGGGCCCTGGAATACCGGCGTCGCTCCGATCAACGCTTTCAGCTCTTCGTTCGTCCGGCCGACGGCATGCCCGAAAAATCCGATTAGGGTGGCATAGCCGGTGACGCTCCCGCCATGTTCGACCACGAGCGCGTTTCCTTGCTTGGTCGCATTGAACAATTCCCTTCCCCGATCGTGCCCGTGCACGTGGAAACACAACTGATCGCAGGCATCGAGATCGCTGGCACTGGCCGGCCGCACCAGATAGCCGGGAAGTTGGAGCTGTAACGCGGGACCCTGCATGACCGAGAGCGGTTCACGCGCGTTGAAGCCGAGCTTGGTATAGAGGGACAGCGAGCGATTGTGATAGGCGGTCTGGACCAGCCGCACACCGACAAAGTGCTTGGCGCGGGCACGATCCAAGACCTGCTCCATCAAGTGACGCCCGATAGAACCATTTTGCACCGACGGGTCGACCGTAATCGGCCCCACACCAGCAATCGCATCACTTTCCCAGAGAAAGTTGCTCCCGACGATCCCCCGTTCCATCTCTGCGACCACAGAGTACACATCGTCCCGTGACAGCAACATCGTGAGGAGGCCGACCGCGGTCTCCGGCAGGGGGAAATCGACAGGAAAATTGTGTTGCTCGGCGATGAGCTTGAAGGCCTCATAGAAGACGGCGCCACAGGCCTGCGCGTCCTCGCGTATGCCGGGACGAAACGTCGCATGCATAGACAAGTCCTCCGCATTGGGCGGCCCATCACACCTATCACTCGAATGGGCACAGCCACGAGAACAGGGTACGTTTCGAGGTGAGTCGTGTCAACGTGCAGAGTCGGTCTGCTCAGCGATGGATCACGACGCAGCACATACCAAGCCGAGCGCCCTCACTCCTCGAGGCTCGGCCGAAGGAGGAATGGTCCATCGACCGCAGCGAACAGATAGGGATCAGTTTCGATAAAGACTCTCGACCCCAGTTCATCGACCTGAATGGCCTTCTGCTCCAAAGCAGTCGCTTCCCGGTGGGCTTGCGCCGCCGAGCGAGTCCTGATATTGCCTATACATCTGCACTACAACCGGAGAGAGTCCATGAGTTCAAGTCACTTACTTCGAAAGGCTAAGCCGGTCAACGTGCGAGAAGCACAAGCGCAGCTTTCGAAACTGATCCACTCGAAGTCTCCGTCGATGGTCCTCTCTCATGGCAAGCCGGTGTCGTTCCTCGTGCCGTACGAGGACATGCTAGACCTGGCCGAGACACTTGACGAATTGAAAGACAAGAGACTCCTTGGGGAGATTGAGCGAGCCCGCGCCGAATATGCACAGGGGAAAGCCGTCCCTGCCGAACGGATCTTCAAGAAGTTGGGGCTGTAGTTGCCGTACAAGGTCGTCTTCCCGAGTGAACGCGTCGAGCGTGCATTCCAGAAAGCGTTGCCGACTACCAAGAAGCCATCGTGGCCGGAGTCAGAGCGTTGGCGGCCAATCCAAGGCCTGAGGGCAAACGGACGAAGAAGCTCACAGGCCAGCTCATTGTGTCGCAGCTCACCGGCCCAGTATCGACTTCGCATTGGGCCCTACCGTGTGTTGTATGACATCGATGACCAACGCAAGCGAGTCGTTCTCCTGTCGTTCCATTCCGACAGCGTCGAATGGAATTTCAGACAACGGTCGCTCATGCTCAGAGCGACCGTATCCACAGGGCATGCGACCCGCCGCATCTCGCTGGGAAGCCCTTCCATCCCCCCCAGGCCATGAGGGGAAGAGAACCGAGCGAGCTTGGATGGAACAATGAAGCGCCCCGCAGCAAGCTGCGGGGTATCACAGAACTAACACATGCGGAGCTGCCGGAGAGCTTCCCGCGGTTGCCCTTGCCGCTGGACGTACCGTTCGACGGTCTGCCAGTTCCCGCGCTCCCCCACCGTGGCCACATCGTACCCATCGGTCCAACACTCCCCGCCCCACAGTACCCGCTTCACCGCGGGCTTTCGGCGAAAGATCTCCCGCGCCGTGAGGCTCTTGAATATCTGCACCATCCGGCCGGGAGCCACTTTGGGATGCGCGCTGCAGCGCAGATGGATGTGATTCTGGTCCGTCCCCATCGCTTCCATCTCGATCGGAAACCGTTCCGCAATCTCGGCCGCTGTCTCCTGGATGATCGTCGTCACCGCCTCGTCCAGCAGCGCCTTCCGGTATTTCACGGGAAACACCATGTGGTAGTGGATTTGCCACGCACAGTGCGCTCCCTTTCTGACGGCATCGCCCTTCTAGTCTGCCATGCTCCAGAGGGTACCAGAAAAGATTGTCCTCGTAGCCAAGCTACGGGGAATCCCAAGTTCAAAAATGCCAGGCCATACCTGCGGACACGGTCCGTGGCCCGCCCGGTGTAAATTGAAGTCCATTCACCGGTGCGGCATCCGCGACCAGCTTGGTTTCATAGGCTAATTGTGTCTGCCGCCACGAGACATCCAGGACATTTTGAATGCTGAGAAATCCTTCCATGTGCTGCCACCAGCCCTTCGATTTCGGGCGATACCGCGCCACAAAATTGAAGATCGTCCAGCTCTGGGCGGTGATGCTACGGTCTTGCGTCAGCGGCCTAGCCCCCAAATGCAGCATCTGCAGCGACGCCGTCAGCCCCATCGACAAACGAGTCGTTAATTCCCCGCGTCCGGTCAGGGTCGGGGCCTGAGGGATAGGAGTGCCCGTCTCACGAAATTCCGCCGAGTTCAGTGTCACACTACCGGAAAGAGACAACCAGTCCAGCAATTGGATCCGGCTGCCGAGATCCGTGCCATACCGTCGCGTGGCTCCCAGAATCTGGGTCGTGCCGAGATTCCCCTGATAGACCAGCTCGGAGGTCAGGTCCAAGAGCCAGAACGAGGCGGAGACTTCAAGTCGGTCCCACTGCCTGGTACGCACTCCCACCTCATAGCCTGTCGCCCTCGGTAGAGCCTGGATGCTGGAAGAACTTACCACCGCGCGCGCATCGTTACTGTGGAACCCGGTGCCGGCATTGAGAAAGATCTCCGTGCCGGCCCAAGGCCCGAGAATCAGGTTTCCCTTGGTCGATACGATCACAGCATCGACGCTCCCGCTCGGGTTCTGCGGACAGCCACTCTGGCAGAGATTCCGCACGTTGAATTGAAAATAATCCGCTCGCGTCCCGCCCGTCAGCCGCGCCCAGGGCGTCGGCTGAAACTCCAATCTCAGATAGGGCGAATACGAGACCTCATGGATCCGGCTATCCGACGTGGTTCCCAACGGGACCCATTGCCGTTGGGTACCCAGACGAACCTCGGCATCGTCCATGCGGGCCTGCACACCCACGGTGGCGACGCTCTCGACGCCCCACACCGTTCCGCTCTGGCGATAGCCCACGTCTCCCCCATAGACATACCGCCGGTCGGCCTGCTCGATGCCATCGCCATTCACCGGGTCAGTGAGAAAGAAGGTGAAGTCGGACACGAGATTCAACGCATAGTATTGGAGGTACGTTTCGGCGAACAGCGTCCCGCCGGACGGCGTCTGGTACTGGTAGCGCACCTGGCCGGTGGCCCGTTGGGTGCGACCGCCCTGATACGGATCGATCGATCCGAACCGAGAGATGAGCCCGGTCTCCACGGCCCGAAGCGGAATTTCCCCAGGACTATTCCAGCGGCCGTGGTAATAGGTGCCCATGATGCTGAGTTCCGAGCGGGCGGTTGGATTCATCGTCGCTTTGGCCAATCCGTTGATCCGAAGCGCGCGATTGGGTTGCGCATACGGGCCATCGGTGTAAAACCCTTCGAGCGCGACCAGCGTGCGGACCCGATCCTTCGTGGGCGAGAACATCAGCAGATGCCGCTGCGTATTGAATTGTCCGCCCGAGACCTGGACGACCCCTTCCTCGACCACATCCCTGGTCACAAAATTGACCGCGCCAGCCGTGGCAAAATCTCCGAACTGGACCTGATAGGGCCCTTTATAAGCGTCGACACGCTTCATCGTTTCAGGAATCAGGAAGTTTAGATCGAGATAGCCCTGACCGTGGGCATGACTACGGAGATTGAGCGGCATTCCGTCCAGAAACCCGGCGAGATCGGTTCCGTGGTCGGCATCGAAGCCGCGGAGCATATAGTTATCCGGCTTGCCAGGTCCGCCGCCAGGGTTGGTCGTCATAAGGCCCGGCACCAGGCGCAGTACATTCCCCGGGCGATCGGTGGCCTGAAGCTCGATATCCTGAGCCGTAACGATATGTTGGGAAGCGGCCTCGAACGCCGAGTCTTGCGTCCCCGTGACAACGACGTCGGGCACAAGAAGGATCTCATCAGGCTCTTCCGTATATCCCAATGAACTCCAGCCAATGACACACACGAAGACCATGCGCCCAAGAATCTGACACAACACGTTGCACGTCCCTTTGCTTCCGAAAGGTTTGCATGGAACCTCCCAGTACCCAGGTCTCCTGACTCTCGGCTCGTCCTACGCTCTGCGCCTTCCCATCCGTGCGGACAGTGGCTGCGTGCAGAGTTCGTCCCCGATCACAGTTGCGGACCAGTGGCGGTCTTTCACCGCGCTTCCCTTGGGGTACAGAGTCTGTGACACTCTCTGAATGAGATCCTCGTCCTCTATCCGCCCTCCTTTCGATTACGCAATCCGGCCCTCGGGTTTGATCAGCGCGATCAGAAACGCCAACAGCACCGCGCCGAGCACCATGATCGTGAGCCCCAGATCGCTGATCGGCAGTGCGAACGAGGTGGGCTGGAGCAACTTGACGATCCCCACGACATAGGCCAAGCCCACGACGGTCAGCGTCATCATGCGGTTCCCTTGGTGAGCCATCGTGGTCGCCGCCAGATACATCCGGCGCACAACGAGTCCGTTGAGTGAATCTGTGACGACCATCCCCAGGCTGAACGCCACCCCGATAAGGAGGGCGCCCAGCAGGCCGTAGCCCATCGTGCCGGCCAAGGCCCAGGCCGACATCTGGCTGGCGGTCTCAAACCCTAATCCGAACAAGGCGCCGATCGGCACGGCGCTCATCGGGTGCGTAATGTTGAGCAGCTGCCTGGGCAAGAGATGGCCGATCACGCCGCGGCTCGGCGCCGCGGCTCCCGCCGGCAGCGTGACCAACCGTGCAAGGTTCAGCGTCCCGATGGTGAAGAGGAGCAGGGCCGACAAGACCCCGCTGACGTGCAACACAGAATGGTTGAAGGAGTGCAGATACTCTGCCGCCAAGGCGATCAATGCCGCAATCAGCAGGACGGAGAGAGCATGCCCGAGCGCAAACCCTGTCCCCACCCACCGGCTCATTCTCGGATGCCGATCGACAGACGCCCTCGTCATGCCGTCGATGGCGGTGAGATGGTCCGGGTCGGCCCCATGGCTCAACCCCAAGGCGAAGGCCAGACCGAGTAACGGCCAGAGACTGCCGTCAGCGGGATTCATAGACACCCTTGCCCATCATCGTTCTCAGCCGGACAGAACTCATGGAACCCGCCTGGCGTGAGCCACGCAGGCCTGCACGAAGCCCTGAGCCAGGAGCGAGTTCGATGCCCAATGGGCGTGCACATAGGAGGCAAGCGTGTTGCCCTTGCGATAGCCTTCATGGAACGATTCGCCTCCACGGCGCCGGCGCACGTTGTAGCAACACTCCGCATCAGCCGGAAGACGAAAGTCCGAATAGCGAAATTGATGGCCGCGAAATCGCAGGCCTGCCGGACCGAGCATCGTCTCGTCCTGCGTGTCCACCTCGACATATCCGAGCGCCTGCACACGATCTTTCATCTCCGCTTCACCTGGAATAAGCCCCACCATGGCATGCCGCACGCCATCACGCGTCCTGATACCATGGGATAAATACATGAGACCGCCACATTCGCCGTAAATGGGTCCTTGGGCTTCGGCAAACGAAGCCACCTCCTTACGCATGGACTGGTTCCGGGACAGTACGTCGGCATAGACCTCCGGATAACCGCCACCGAAATAGAGACCGTCCACATCGGGAAGATGTGCATCGTGAATGGGTGAGAACCGGACGAGTTCAGCGCCAAGGCTCTCAAGACGACGGAGGTTGTCGTCGTAGTAGAAGTGGAACGCCTCGTCGAACGCGAGACCGATTCGGCACCCTGCCCCCTCCCAGTCGATCCGTTCCATCGCAGGAATGTCTGGAAGAGCCGGCGCGTTGCGCGCTAAGGCCAGGATGCCCTCGATATCGCACCACTCGCTCACCCGATTGCCCCAGGCCACGAAGACGTCCTCAGGCACCGTCGCCCGGTCGGCGCTGTGTAGACCCAAATGCCGGTTCGCAAACGCCAAGGCGGCATCCTTGGGGAGCCCGCCCATGACGGGAGGAACACCCTCCGTGGCCTTGCGAAGTAAATCCAGATGCCCTCGGCTGCCGATCCGGTTACAGATGAGGCCGGCGACCTGAAGATCTGTGTCGAAAGTCGCAAACCCTCTGGCCAGTGCCGCAATGCTGCGGGCCATACCTCCTGCGTCGCAGACCAGCAGCACCGGCGCCTGGAGCCACTTAGCGATCTCAGCCGTCGAGCCGTCGTCGCTCGTCGGCGAGGCGCCGTCGAACAGCCCCATCACCCCTTCGAGCAACGCGATGTCTGCCTCTTGCGAGGCATGCATGAAGGTCGAAAGAACCGCCTCGCGCCCCATCATCCATCCGTCAAGATTGTGGCAAGGCCGATCGGCCGCGCGCACATGATAGGTCGGATCAAGATAATCGGGGCCGCACTTGAAGACAGCGACTCGCAGTCCACGCGCCCGCAACGCCCGGACGAGACCGACCATGACCGTTGTCTTGCCGACATTGCTCGAGGTGCCGGCAATGACAAGCCGTGGAATCGTCACAAGCCGACCTCCGACTGAGACTGGCAGGGGAAGAAACCGATCACTGGGCGCCGCCTTCCGTGGAATTGACCGATGCGGGCGTGGCTTGCGCCCCGTCGATCCGGCTCGTCTCAAGCGCGCGGAGAAGGTCTGGCCTGGGCCGCTCCTCCCACCGGTCTTGAAACACCAACTCATGAAGCGGCAGCCGCGGCAACCAGCCGTTGCTCTCAAAAATGGGCCGTTCGGGAAAACTTTCCACGAAACCGACGCAGAGATAGGCCACCGGAACAATCCGTTCAGGAATTCCGAGGATCGTACGAAGGGCCGACGGCTCCATGATACTCACCCAGCCGACGCCGACCCCTTCCGCCCGCGCGGCGAGCCAGAGGTTTTGGATCGCGCAGCAGGTGCTATAAACTGCGGTTTCCGGAATCGTATTCCGCCCGATCACCGCCGGCCCAAACCGCTCCTGGTCGCAGGTGACGCAGAGGTTGAGGGGCGAGTCAAGAATCCCTTCCAATTTGAAGGAGAGATACTTCTCGCGGCGCTCCTTCTCGAACGTGTCCGCCGCGCGCAATCGCTCCGCCTCGACATGGGCGTGGACCTTAGCGCGGACCTCGCGATTCTCCACCACCAGAAAGTTCCAGGGCTGCGAGAGCCCGACCGACCCGGCCTGATGCGCCGCCAGCAGGAGACGAGCCAGGGTCTCGTCCGGAATGGGATCGGGAAGAAAGGCTCGCATGTCGCGGCGGCGTGTGATCGTTTCGTACAGTCCGCGACGCCAGGCTTCAGGAAAGGCGTGATCTGTCATAATTTCCCCGCCATCGACACAACAAGAGAGATCAACGATGCCACACTATCGTCCTCAGCTACGGCCACAGACTGAGCCCCGCATCGGCGCGCCGCTTCTTCGGTTTGCGGACCGATTGCCGCCATCGGCACGCCCGATAAGGCCTTGCCGAAATCGCCCGAGAGCACGATGCGGGCCGCCGAAGAACTGGGCAACACCACGAGATCGATCGGCGGTAAGGGGAGAATCGGCATCCGGTGAATAGAGCGATAGGCCGCCACCGCTTCGACTTCCGCGCCGATCCTCGCGAGTTCGTTTCGTAAGTTGGAACGGCCGTCTTCCGCCGTCACGAGGAGGAATGGCCCCTTCTGAAACAGACCCGACTGTTCGTGTAACGCCTCCCGACAGGCGCCTCGCAGCGAGACCGTGGATGCGATGCCATGGCGGGTCAGGGCCTGCGTGGCCGCAGCCCCGACTGCAATGACCGGCAGGTCGAGGGTGGGAGCATGGGACAGCACCGCATCGACACCGGCGGCACAGCCGAACACGATGCCACGAAACTCATGGAGGCGAGCCACGGCTGCATCGATCGAAGACCCTCCGTTCAGAGACACGGCCTCGACCTCGGGAATTTCCAGCACCTCGGCTCCAAGCGCACGAAGGTCATCAGCCATCGCAGAGCGGCCTGAACGGGCACGGGCGACGAGCAGGCGCCGTCCCGCCAACGGACGGCGCTCGAACCAGGCAATCCGCTTACGCAGTCCGACGACGTCGCCGACGATAACGAGCGCCGGAATCGTGAGATCGACCTCGCACGTCTTGTCCGGAAGGGTCGCCAAGGTACCGACAATCACGTGTTGATCGGGAGTAGTTGCGGAAGCAATGTAGGCAGCGGGAGTCTCAGGGGAGCGGCCTGCCTGAATCAGCCGCTGAAGATTCGCCGAAAGTTTTCTGGCTGCCATGAAGAGCACCAGCGTGCCCTTGCCGCCGGCAGCCGTTGACCAATCGGTGAGACTCCGGCTCCCGTCGGCATCGTGGCCGCTCAGGAACGTCACATCGGAGGAATGCAGCCTGTGAGTGAGCGGGATGCCCGCATAGGCGGCGGCGCCAAGAGCCGCGGAAATGCCTGGGACGATTGTGCAGGGAATGTTGGCTTCCGCCAGCTCCTCCGCTTCCTCTCCGCCTCGCCCGAAGATAAGCGGGTCTCCCGCCTTCAAGCGCACGACCGTGCGACCTGCCTTGACGCGAGCCAGCACCTCCGGATGCAATCGATAGCCTATCGCGCCCTCACCATGACGCCGGCCCACCGGCAACAGCTCTGCCTCCGGCCGAACGAGCGACAGGATGGCCTGCGAAACTAGCTCGTCGTAGGCCACGACATCCGCGGCACGCAGCAATTCCAGCGCACGGACCGTGAGCAATCCTGGATCGCCCGGTCCTGCCCCGACCAGATAGACCATGCCTGGCCGAGTCGCTGGCTCAGTCGGCACGCATCTCTCCTGGCTTCTTCGTTGCCGACTCGCCCTTCCGGAACCGATGGGTAAACTCCGGATCGTACAACCGCGAATTGGCAAACTCGGTCGCCGTGAGCACAGGCCCTACCAGCACCATCGAAGTGGAGTTGAGCTTCGCGGCCCTCACCTTCCCTTCGATATCCGATAAGGTCCCGGTCACAATCACCTGATCCGGCCAAGAGGCCTTGTGGACGACCGCCACGGGGCAATCGGCTCCATACGAAGGAGTCAGGGAACGCACCACATCCTTCAGGAGCGTGATACTCAGAAACAACGCCAAGGTCGCTCGATGCTTCGCCAGATCGTCCAGCTTCTCGCCATCGGGCATCGACGTTCGTCCCTCCGCCCTGGTCAGGATCACCGTCTGAGACAGTTCGGGAAGGGTGAGTTCGCGGCCCAGCGCCGCTGCCGCCGCGGTGAAAGAAGAGACCCCTGGAATAATCTCGTAGCCAATGCCCAGTTCTGTCAGCCGGCGCATCTGCTCGGCGGTGGATCCGAAGATCATCGGATCTCCCGTATGGACCCGCGCCACATCCTGGTCCGCGTCACGGGCCGCCACGATCACCTCGACAATCTGTTCGAGCGTCATCCCTGATGAGTCCATCACCGTGGCATCCGGCCTGGCACGGGTAATGACTTCTTTAGGGACCAGCGATCCTGTGTAGAGCACGACGGGACAAGACGAGATCAACTCCGCTCCGCGAAGCGTGAGGAGCTTCGGATCGCCTGGGCCAGCGCCAATGATATAGACACGCATCGTGGCTCCTTTACGTACACTTCAGAACGGTCTCACGCACAATCTGCCAAATCTCCGCCGGAATCTCGCCCAGCCACCGCGCGTCCATACGGCTATCCGGTGCAACGTGGCCTTCTCGCTTGGGGTCCATGACCAAACGCCAGAGACGATCGCTGACCGAGCCGTTCCGCTGGATGACGAACCGATCGACGAGCAACCGGGCCAGCGCTTCTCCTTCGACATCCATCGTCAGATACGGCAGCGGAACCGGAACCGGACGGAGGGGCGCGAGCCTGGTAAAGGGCCGCGCCATCGCATCGATCACGCCGGGAGGCTCGAACCCCACCCCAGCAAAATCGCAGGGTTCTTTGGGATTCCCCACCAGAAAAAACTGTCCTTCCGTCTCGGCCAGAATGGCTCCGGCTAACCGCCCGACCAGCGCCATCAGTCAACCTCCGAGACAGGAGGCACGACGAGCGAAAAGCCCGGCCGCTGACCGGGAAGCACGGCCCCATCGAAACTGTACTTATTGGTATAGCCACGCGGCGTGACCATATAGCCCTCGAACATAAAGGTGTTGCTCGATCCGATAAGAACGGTCGTCAACATCCCGATCTCGTAATCCAGAAAGTTCTCCAAATCCGTCAGGACCACCTGCTCCATGTCGCGATAGGCGCTCTTGACGAGGGCCACCGGCGTGCTCGCCTCGCGGTGACGCCGGATGATCGCCTGCGCATCGACGATCTGCCTCGTGCGCCGACCGCTGGCCGGGTTGTACAAACCGATGACAAAATCCGCGCCGGCAGCTGCCTCGACCCGTCGCTCGATCACCGACCAAGGGGTCAGCAGATCCGAAAGTGAGATCGAGCAGAAGTCATGAACCAGCGGCGCGCCAACCAGGGACGCGCAGGAATTGAGCGCGGTCATCCCTGGGATGAGACGAAGCTCGGGCGAGTCACCCCTCTTCCAGCCCATTTCTTTCAAGACCTGAAAAACCAAGCCGGCCATCCCGTAGACGCCCGCATCGCCGGAAGAGATCAACGACACCGTGGCGCCGGCTTTCGCCCGTTCAATGGCGGCGCGGGCACGGCCGATCTCTTCCGTCATGCCGGTCTTGACGATGTCTTTTCCTTCGAGCAGATGGCGAACCAGCTTGATATAGGTAGTGTAGCCGACGACGAGCTGAGACTCGGCGATGGCCTTCAAGGCTGCCGGAGTCGCATGGTCCTGCGCGCCAGGCCCGATGCCCACCACGTAGAGAATCCCTTTTGCCTCGCTCATAGATTGCCCACCTCCATCTGCCGTTTCACAAAATCCCGCCGCGCCACCGCCAAGGTCATCGATCGTCCTGCTCCCGGCTCTGTATAAATCTGCTTAGGCACGAGGAGTTCTTCCACCCCTGCTGCGAGCAGCGCAGCCGGCTCAGAAACCCCTCGCGAGCCAACGTGTCGCTTCACCTTCTCCGATGGATTCTGGATGCCCGGCACCACGTCCAATTGCTCAGCTGGGTAGGTGCGCAGCGGCCAGCCATATCGTTCGCTCAAGGCCAGCAATGCTGGTTCATCCTTCTTCACAGCAATGGTCGCCAACTCTTTCACGGACTTTGGCGAGAGGCCATGCTTGGCCAGGAGGGCCAGGACTCCCCGCTCCACCAGATCGGGAGCCGTTCCCTTATCGCAGCCAATGCCGAGCACGAGGCTCTTCGGGCGATAGATCACAGCATTCTTCCAGTGGGCCGGGTGCGACTCGCCGATCTCACGATCCGTCGCGATCAGGAGAATTTCAAACTCGTTCGAGTCCACGCCCTCCAGCGAGGTGGCATAGCGGACACCTTCGGGCAAAGGTTTCTCAGCCGGCCACCAGTCAGGCTCCCCCGTCTCCTGGACAAAGAGCACCTTGGTCGCATTCACCACCGCGGCACAGCCCCTCGTCACATTGCGATCCATATCGTCGAGCGTCCAGCCCAGGTCGCGGCCCAGAATATCCACCGTCAGGGTGCCGATCGCATCGGACGCGGTCGTCACAACCGACTGAGCGCCCAGTGCATGTGCGACCCGCTCGGTGAACACATTGCCACGTCCGACGTGGCCGGACAGCACACAGATCGAGAACCGGGCTGCGTCGTCGATGCAGACCACCGCCGGATCGACTTTCTTGTTCTTCAAGAGCGGCGCGATCATTCGCACCACGGCCCCGACACTGATAATAAAGATATGACAATCGTACGCAGAAAAGGTCTCGATCAGCGTCGGGCCCATCGGAAGCGGCAAGCGTCGCGCGCCGGCCGGCGCCGAGGCGATCAGCTTCTCCGAGACGAAGAGGTCCACGCCGGACAGTTGCGGCAACAAGCGGGAGGCAATCCCGATCCCATGCTTCGTAATGGCATAGACGGCAAACGGTGTGCGTTCCGCGGTCATGCCCCTGTCTCTCTGACGGCCGGGCGCGGCGTGGCCGGAACCAAACCAGCCAACAACCCGCTCCGTTCTTTGCGCGACACGATCATCATCGCAAAGCAATCACCCCGCTCTGTTTGGATCGTGCGGATGTCTCGAACGATCCGCTGTTCAGCCATCGTGGCCTTCGACACATAGACCGCCCGGTCGGTCAGACCCTGCCGTTCCAGCGCCTCAACTACTTTGGGAATCTCTGTGCCCATCTTCATCAAGACGACGGTGTCGAACAGTTCCAGCACCTGGTTCAGGTCCTCCACCCCGTAGCTCGCGGGAAGAATGGCGATCCGCTCTTGCCCATCGGCCAGTGGAATGCCGGTCACCGACGGCACCGCCGTCACCGATGACACACCGGGCACGACTTCGATTCGGATACCGGGCCACCGCAACGGAGCTTCCAGGCGCAAATAGATGAACGTGCTGAAGAGCGACGGGTCCCCTTCGGTTGCGAATGCGACTGACAAGCCCCGCTCCAACCGCTCCCCGATGGCCGTAAAAGCAGCATCCCAGGCAGGCCGCAACCGCTCCGGGTCTTTGTTCATCGGAAAGGTTAAAAATATGCGCTCTTGTCCTGGGATCTCTCCCAAGGTCGGCTTGAGAATCTTCCAGGCCATCGACTCCCCGTAATCGGAGCTGCGTGGCAGCGCGAGAACCTGCGCCTGTTTCAACACAGTGAGCGCCCGCAGGGTGATCAGATCCGGCGCGCCAGGGCCGACCCCGACCCCATATAAGGTTCCATAGTTCATGAGACCGCTCCTGTCTGGCTGGGCTTCTCGACCGCAAAGATTTGAATGGGGTTCAAGGCCTCGTAACGAAGGTAGTGGGCCAAGGGCTCGGCTCGCGACACTTGGAGCAAGGTGACCTCCGGCACCAACCCTCGCTTGCGCAGGGTCTGATAGGTCTCCGCCACATTCTCCAGCGTGATGGCGTTCACGACTAAGCGGCCGCCCGGTTGCAGACGGTCCATAACGACGTCGATGATCTCCTCCATGCTCCCTTTGCTGCCGCCGATAAAGACCGCATCGGGAGCCTCCAGGCCGGTCAGCGCCTCCGGCGCTCGGCCTGCGATGACTCGCACGTTGTCCACCGCATGGGCCAATAGATTGTCGCGGCAGATCTCGATTCCTTCCGGATCGACCTCAACTGCGTACACCACCCCTTTCGGTGCCAGCAAGGCCGCCTCGATCGACACAGACCCGGAACCGGCCCCGATGTCCCAGACCACACTGTCCGGTCTGATCCCCATCGCAGCCAGGGACAGCAGCCGCACTTCACGCTTGGTGATGAGGCCCTTCTTGGGCATCCGCTTTGCGAACCGATCCTCATGGAGAAAGGGAATGGCACAGGGAGCGCGCCAGGAGAGATCGGAGCGAACGAGCAAGAGAACATTGAGCGGCCCGATGTCCTGGCAAGAGGCCAAGTCCGCCACCTCGAATCGCCTGACCCTCTCATCAGGACCGGCCAAGTGTTCACAGACCCAGGCAACCCAGGCGGTCTCTCCATGTTCGAGCATGCGCCGCGCTAACGCCCCCGGCGAATTCTTCTCATCGGTCAAAATCGCCACCTTCGCCTGGCCCTTGAGCCTGGTGAGGAATCCCTCGGACGAACGGCCATGTAAGGAAAGAAACGCGGCGTCGTCCCACTTCAGCCCGGCGCGGGCAAAGGCCCATTGCATCGAACTCGGCTGCGGCAGCACCTCGACATGCTCGGCCCCCAACCGTTTGATCACCAGACTGCCGATGCCGAAAAACAAGGGATCGCCGGACGCCACCACACACACTTGCTGCTCCTCCGCCAGTTCCGCCACCCGGTCGAGCACCGGCGAAAGGCCGTCCTTGAGCACGATCTTCTCGCCCTGAAACTGCGGGAAAAATTCAAGATGGCGTGCTCCGCCCACGAGCACCCCCGCCTTCATGACCGCATTCACGGCGCGGCTCGTCAGGCTGACACAGCCATCGTCTCCGATCCCGATCAACGTAATGGCGCGCCGTGGACTCATGCCGATGCCTTTGCCGAGAGGAGCAGCAAGGCATGGATGATCGCGACAGCAATGGGGCTGCCCCCCTTGCGGCCGCGGGCCACGATAGACGGGGTGGAGAGCTCCAGCGTCACGTCCTTCGACTCCGCCGCCGACACAAACCCGACCGGCACCCCGATGATGAGCCCAGGCTTCGCCTGTTCTTCACGAATCAGCCGGGCCAGCTCCAATAACGCCGTCGGGGCATTGCCGATCGCCACCACTGCTCCATCGAGCACATGAAGGCGATGCGCCTTCTTCATCGCCTCGATCGCGCGCGTCGAGTTGTTGGCCTTGGCGGTCGCGATCACATCCTCGTCCGAAATAAACGAATAGACTTTGCACCCATAGGAAGACAGCCGCTCTTCGTTCAGGCCGGCAGAAATCATCTTCACATCGACCAAGAGGGGGCAGCCTCCTTGAAGAGCCGCCACCCCGGCACGCACCGCATCGGGATGGAATCGCATCAGGGTCTTAAATTCGAAATCCGCCGTGGCATGGATCACCCGGCGCACGACCTGCCATTCGTCCGGCCCGAACTCATGTGGACCGGCTTCCTGATCGATGATCGCAAAACTACCATCCTCGATGCTCCGCCCGAGCGCGGTCATCTGTCTCATATCATTCATTCGTGCACCTCCGGGTAACGACCGAGCAAGGCACCGCCGAAATCCACCAAACAGGTTTCCACGGCCAGTTTGCCGCCCGCGTAGTGCTGGCACTGTTCGACGACCTTCCTGCAAATCAGCGACGTGATACCGACAAGACCCGCCTCGCGGCACAATTCCAATACATGGCGGGCGGTATTGGCCTCGCGGATGGCCGCCACTAATTCGTTCGACGCGGACAGCTCGATGGCCAGCGACGCCAAAAACTCCATGTCCACTTCCGATCCGGCTGCATGCGTCTGCATCTTGCCGTTGGCCATCTTCGACAATTTCCCCATCATCCCGACGATGATGGCACGCGCGATCCCCCGCTTTGCGCATTGCCTGACACCGACGCCGATAAAATCTCCCACCTGGATAAAAGCCTGTTCCGTCAACTGCGGGTACAGCGCCACCGCATACTGTTCCGATTTGCCGCCGGTCGTGAGCACCACGTCGCGCAAGCCGCCGGCCGCAGCGACATCGATCTCTTGCATCACACTCGCCTTGAAGGCAGCCGTGGAGTAGGGCCGTACGATGCCGGTCGTGCCAAGAATGGAAATGCCGCCCACGAGGCCGAGCCGCGCGTTGGTGGTCTGCTTGGCCATCTCTTCGCCGCCCGGCACGCTGATCGTCACGAGCGCGCCTCCGTAAGGAGCACCGGCGAGTTCTTCTCCCACCATCTCCGTGATATTGCGCCGCGGGACCGGGTTGATCGCAGGCCCGCCGATCTCCAAACCCAAGCCGCTCTTGGTCACGGTCGCCACGCCCAAACCACCCCTGATCTCGATGCCCGGCTCGGGCCGCAGCTCGACTTCCGCCGTCAACTCCGCCCCATGCGTACAGTCGGGATCGTCGCCTGCATCCTTGATGATGCTGCAAATGGCGCGGCGGTCCAGACGCTCGCACCGTGCAAGCGTGAACGTGACCCGCGTCCGATTCGGCAACGTGGTTTCAACCTCGGACAGCATGGCCCCCTTCACGAGACAACGAGCCGCGGCCTTGGCTGCCGCTGCGGCGCATGCGCCGGTGGTGAACCCGGTGCGCAACCCCTTCCGATCTTTTGGCGGTCCGTTCTTCTCCATCGCTCATATCCCGGCAGATTCCGCCAGACAGCCGAAACGCTCATGGATCTTCGCCGCACGTTCAGCGCGATACTGTTCCGTCTTCGCCCGGTTCGTGCCCCGGAACGACACGCGACAGACCACCGCCCCATCGGGCCCTATCAACTCAAGCGCCACATTCGCCTCATCCGGCTGCCGATAGCGAAGTCGGCTCCCATCCTCGATCTTGAGGTGCACATGAGTCCGGCCTTCCTCGCCGAGCGTGACCCACTCAGCCCCCTGCCGTAGGGTCGCGAGCCCATGCATCTCGGCAATCGCGCCGGACGAACGGACGATGACGCTCGTATCACCAAACACGAGCGCGGCTTCCAGCGCCGTAAGGATCTGCTCTCGTCCGGTCATGTCGATTTCTTCGGCATATTGAAGAACGACTCCACATGGTCTTGACTGACGGCCACTCCGGCAGTTACGAGTTCATCGAACAGCACCTGGTTCACCGCTCCATCGCCCGCAATGAAGGCCTGAGCAAGATCGCCGCGCGAGAGCACCTCACGGAGCAGGGCTCGGGCAGAAGCAATCCGTTTCGAATCGCCGACTGCGGGAATCGCTTCAATTCTTACCGCGCCACAGCCGGCAGGAATTTGCTGGCGCACGAACTCATCCGGAAGAAAATACTCCGCCGAGGCGCGCAACCAAATGAGCTGGGTCTGAGGAAGCACCGGAACGAAACGAGTCGCGCGCACAAACCCCAGCGCCGCGGTAATCCCTGTATCCGTCGCCAGGATCAGCGTCCTGCCCGATGCGCCCTCTCTCGGGAAAAACTTGCCCCAAGGCCCGCTGAATGAAATGTCCGTTCCCGCAACCAGCCCATGCACGAACGCGGAGCCCAATCCATCGGGGATGCGCTTCACCGCGAGCTGAAAACGATGTTGCTCCGCATCGCCGGTGAGAAACGAGTAGGCTCGCTTGACGGCCTTGCCGCTTGGCAAAATAATTCGGCTATCGAGGATAAGGTACTGTCCGCCGACGAACCCCAACGGCTCGGTCGCGCACAGATCGAGGAGCAGGATATCAGGTCCCAGCCGCTCGGTTCCCATCACGCGGGCGGTCTTCGCCACGGCCATCGTTGCTACTCCGCCGGATAGATCTCATGGACGAAATCATGCATCTCATCGAGATCGCGGTAGAGATGCGTGAGCCCCTCGATCTGATGGGCCAGGTCGAGATCGACCTTCTTCGTGAGCACCACAAGCGTGCGCAGATAGGGCAACTTCGGATCGTCAGAACGGGTCGCGGACACACGCTCTTCGAGCGCCGCCACCGCTGCCTCATAAAACTGCTTCAGCGTGGCCAAGTCCTTGGCGCCGCACATGGAGCGAATCGGTCCCGGCTGATCGGCCCCGGTGCCCAGTTCAGCCAGTTCATGTTGCCGCTCGGCTTCATTCTTCATCCCTAATACTTCCATCAAGCCCAACCGCAATCCCGCAATTTCATGACAAGCCATCGTGAATCCCCCGTTACTGCATGATGTTGTCGACCAGGCGGCTGATCAGCCGGTCGCCCAGCAAATGTTCTTCAACCAATTCCTTGGCATCCGTCTCTTTCACACCCCGGTACCAGATGCCGTCCGGATAGACCGCCACCGTGGGCCCCTCCCCGCACCGGCCCATGCAGGACGTCTTCGTCACTCGAATATCCTGGTCACGCCCGGCTTCCTTCAACAGCCGCCGCAATGTGGCAATGAGCGGAATGCTTCCGCCATCGGCACAATCGACATTCCCACAGACCAGGACATGTTTGGCCAGCGGGCGATGGGCATGCACATGCGGCATGGCCTGCGCATGGGTGAATCCGTGTCGCAGACTCCAGAGCAGCGCTTTGAGCCCGCCCACATGCTCGGTCACAGCAGACACCGGCACACGATACTGACAGGTATCGCAGGGGAGCGGCCGCTCCCCTGCCGTCGCGTCGGCCAGACGCTCGTCCATCAATCGGAGCACACGGTCGTCGATTCCCAAATGGGGGGCCAGTTCGGTCCTGATCCAGGGATAACGCGCCTGGAACGATTTCACCTGCTCGCGAATTTTCGTGATCAGTCTTCCGCCGAAGAGAAAATACGGCGCCACGACGATCCGCTCTGGGCGCGCGCGAGCGACCAGTTCCACTGTCTCCTCAAACAGCGGTCTCGTCACGCCGATAAAGCAGGGCACCATCCACCCGATCTCTCGCCCTTCGGCAAGGAGACGAACGACTTTACAGAAGTCCCCGTTCGCGTCCGGATCGCTTGAACCACGGCCCACAACCACGACGGCGGTCTTTGCAGACTCGCGGACGCCTTCCAATGCCGCCCGCGCCCGTTCGAAGGCCAGCTCCACGAGGTTTGGGTGGACGCCCAACGCATTGGCCACAGTAAAACGGACGGAGGGACACTCTTGCCGGGCCTGCGAGAGCGCGAGAGGAATATCGTTCTTCACATGCCCCGCGGCAAAAAGGAACAAGGGCAGCACGACGACGGAATCGGTCCGTTGAGCCAGCTCGCGAAGTGCCGTGGCCAACGACGGGTGGGCCAGCTCCACATAGCCGTGCGCCACGTCGAGATCGGGACGCGCCGCGCGATAGGCCTCGACTAAGGACTCGAACTCACCATTGGCGTTGGGATCACGGCTGCCATGCCCGACGATGAGCACTCCCGTCGTCATGCGACACGGCCTGTTTCACTAGACGACAGCGCGTAAACTTTGCGCTCAGTTTCACGCTGCGCCGGCATCGCTGAAGGCATAAAAAAACCTCTCATCCCGCAACGGGAACAAGAGGTCACATGCCGAGGAGGCAGGCGCCATCTCCGTTATCGCGCGGAGTGACAAAACCCTGTCTGCTCGGGTAGGTCTCCTGGCTCATGAGTTCAGAAGGTCGGACCTTCAACGCGCTCCCTCAACCTTCCTCAACGCATCCGTTGAGCGGCTACAATCCGAGGGATCGCTTCTCACTTACAGTGGCGGGACCGCGCCGGTATCGCACCGGACTTCCCTGTTATGCCCTCACGGGCACCCGAGTGACGCTTCACATTTCGAATGACGGTGTGTACACCCGGCATGAAGGTGTTGTCAAGATTGTGCGTCCTGACGGCCCGATCGTCTTGGAATCGAACCTTCCGGATGTCGTCGATTCGAAAGCGAGCCCGCTGTACTGCCTCATCTCCACCTTCGAATAGATTCACGAATCCTTTCCAACTGATCCGTCTGCTGACGTAGTCCGGACAAACAGTCCTGACATAGACAGGCGATGGTCGCAGCCTCACCCGGCGCCCGCTCCACCGCATCGGGGGAAATGCGCGAGGTGAAGCACCAGCAGGTCCCGGCACCGTTGACCATGCCGCACTCATTCTGTTGCCTACAGAGCGGACAGCGGGAAGGATCCAGATGTGAGTTTGTCATCCTGTGTCACATGACTCTCAGCTTGAAAACTGCACGTCGGATGACCGTCACGTGCGCCGCATCGGAATCGTATAGTAGGGATCGAAGCGGCCGAACCCGCGATCGAGCTCGAGCGATTCGTCATAGCCGTCGCCGGACGGAACCAAGACTTTTCTCGCCGCCGTCGCCGAGAGGCCATGTGGAACATGATCGGCGAAACAGAGTCGAGCGCCCACCAGCTTCTTGGATTCCGCATAGCGGCGCAGATCCCCGACCGCCTCGTTCGAACATTGCCCTCGACGGCTCACCATCAACGCGAGAGTCAGGTCATCGAGCGTCGTACGGGTGGATCGAGGAGTCCCCTGTTCCGACATGGTCATTCTCCTTGTTGCTCAATCGATGGCATGACTGTTCGCCCCTGTCGTGACAGCATCCACGGCGGTCGGCGCGAGCACATGAATCATCAAACCATTTGTGAACGGATCAGGACGGACATGCGCGGTGACGCCGAAGACGGTGGCAAGCCGGTCCGGTGTCAGCACATCGATGGGAAGACCGTCTGAAACAATTCGACCACGCTCCAGCAGGATCAATCGGTCGCAAAACCTGCTGGCCAGGGCCAGGTCGTGAATGGCCGTCACCGCCGTCAGTCGATGCTTCGTCACCAACTGACGCACCAGCTGCAACACATGCAATTGGTGCGAGAGATCCAGGCTTGCCGTGGGTTCGTCCAGCAACAGGAGACGAGGCTGTTGCGCCAGCGCGCGGGCAATTGCGACACGCTGCCGTTCGCCGCCCGAGAGTTCCGTCACGGAACGGTCGGCAAAGGAAGTCACCTTGGCATGCTGCATCGCAATGGTGGCGATCGCCCGGTCGTTCGCTGTTTCGCCCGCGAATCGTTGCCGGTGCGAGTAGCGCCCCATCAAGACCATGTCTCGGGCGGAAAACCTGAAGTCGCCTGCCGGTGTAGACTGTGGGACGAATGCAATGTGCTGCGCAATCTGACGTTGCCTGAAGGACGAAAGCGGAGTCTGATCCAGATACACCTGACCAGCGCTCGGCTCCCAGAGTCCGCCCATCATCGACAGTAATGTCGTCTTGCCTGCCCCATTCGGCCCCACGACACCGACGAATTCACCGGCCTGCACCGCCAGATTGACGCCGTCCAAGAGAGTCCGGCCATTGCTCCGCCGACAGACACCGTCCATTCTCAGCAGTTCAGACATGCTACAGGACCTCTGTTCGGATGCGATGCCGCTGCAAGAGATACACAAAAAACGGCGCGCCAAGGAGCGCCGTGACGACGCCCAATCGAAGGTCCTGCGAGGGCACCAATGCTCTCGCCACTAAATCGGCCCAAATCAGAAAGCTGGCTCCACCTAGAAAGCTGGCAGGCAACAGAGCCCGGTGGTCGGGCCCCACCAGCAACCTCACCATGTGTGGCACGATCAGACCGACGAATCCTACGATGCCGCTCACGGAGACTGCCGCGCCGGTGATCAATGCCGTCAGCATCAACACATGCCGTTTGGTGTGTTGCATGTCGACACCGAGGCTCGTCGCCCCTCTTTCTCCCGTCGCTGCCACGATGTTCAATTCACTGGAGAACAACATGAGAAAAAGGCCACCGATAAGAATAGGCCCGGCCGCCAATGCGACATGTGGCCATCCTCGACCATCTAATCCGCCTAACAACCAGAAAAGCACTTCGCGAAAGGCGAAGATATCGCGCGCTAATGTCAGCAATAGGGACATGACCGCCGTGACGAAGGCGGTGACGGCAAGACCGGCCAAGAGCAACGTTGCCAACGGAGTACGACCACCCTGCGTCGACAGGAGATAGATGGTCCAGGTCACCCCCGCAGCCCCGACAAACGCCAACAACGGTAACGACCACAAGGCGGTGGCGGCGAATCCTGTCATGACCGCAATGACTGCCCCTAACGCCCCCCCGCTGCTCACGCCGATGATGCCCGGATCGGCCATCGGATTCCGAAAGAGACCTTGAAGCACGGCGCCGGCCAGGGCAAGCGCCCCGCCGACCAAGGCAGCTAAAATGATGCGAGGCAGACGCAGGTACCACACAATCGCTTCATAGGCGGTCTGATGGGAACCATGCTCGGATGAAGACCATCCGGAATTGCCGAGCAACATCGCCGCCACGGTTGGAAGCGGAATTGAGACGGACCCCAGAGCAGTGGCAATGACGACGCTCACGAATAACACCACAATGAGCGCCCCATAGAGAATCGGCGCCCGTGTCATGGTGAGGCCTCCGGAAATACGTCCGGATGTAAGTGACGTGCAATCGTTTCCACCGTCTTGGCAATATGATGTGAACTGGTCACCAAGAGGCGCGCCGGGATGCCATACACACGTTGATTGCGTAACGCCTTCACATCTCGAAAGGCCGGATCTCCCAGCAGCGCTTGGCGAAACCCTGATTCCCAGGTGCGCGAGTACCGAAGCAAGATGACGTCAGGATCGGCCATGATCACCCGCTCTTGTGGTACCTTCCCTCCCCCTACAATGCCCAGCTCCGCCGCGACATTCACTCCGCCGGCAGCGCGGATCGCATCATCGATCGTGGTTTTTGCTCCACTGACCCAGCCCGATTCGGAATACAGCAAGACGCGAGGACGCGGCAGACCCGCCACGCGTCTCGAGACATTCTCGATCCTGGCATTCATCTCGGCGATGAGGTGCGCCGCTCGTTCAGGAACACCCGTGCTGGTTCCCATCGTTCTGATGAGCGAGCGAATCCACTCGATCGACTCAAACCCCTGAATTTGAAACAGCGGAATGCCCAATGATTCGATCTGTCGGGCCACGTTCGCATGATGGCTGCCGATGAGGACCAGGTCTGGATTCAACATGAGAATGCGTTCACTGTCCGCATCGACACGTGTCGGAATGACCTTGGCTTCTTCGACGATGTTCGAACTCTCGCTGTCGGCCACCACACTGAGCCCGATGAGCCGTTCTGGAACCAACGCCAGCAGAATTTCATCGCTCATCACGTTGACGGAAAGAATGCGACTGGGGACCGATCCTTCCTTCACGTGAACGGGAGAAATCTGGGCGGAAGCCACCAGTCGGATAGTGACTGCCACAATCAACACTCCAAGACAGGCCGCGAGCCACAGGGAACGAGCGGGAAGATTCCAGCCCGGTACTAGCCTGCGAATACTGGACCGTAATGAATCGAGATCGGCCATCATCGTGTTCTCTAGTGTGCAGGGGCTTCGATGTCCGCCTCGGATATCTCTGGGCGCCATTCCTTCGCACCGGGCAGATATTTTTGCCGCATCCCGTTCCAGAGCTGCAATTTAGTCCAATCCGGTTTCTGCGGTTTGAACCGCTCATTGAGAAAGGGATTGGGAAAAAACACGGTCAGCATTTGCTCGTCCGCCCCGTTCCACATCCGAAATCCCCAACTCCCTCCTCCGCAGGTTTTGCTCGTGCTGCGAAAAAAAACGGCCTTGGAAACGCGACGCATCTGCGCCAGTGCCTTTGGTGCCGGGCTGGCCTTCGTGCCTCGATGCTCTCCGATGCACACATGGAAATGCCAGTCGCCGAAATCAACCGTCAGGTATCCGTCCAGCATGGTGATTTTCTTGGCAGGGGCGGTCACCCGAACTTCAAACACTGCACCTTGAATGCAGGGGCCGAACACGATCTGCGACCAATGGGTCGCGAATAGTTCTGTCATGAGCGCGAGAATTCGGTCTTCCGTCGGTTCTATGAATTCATACTCGTATCCCATTCCATCGGCGTCTTCGATGTGCTCCGTGTTATAGGCGGCAGATACCATACTGGATGTCTCCTTTCTTTCGTTCACTACTGCAGTCCGAAGATGATCGGAACTTTGACGGTCACCTGCGATGATCCAAGCGGTCGAGAAAGAACCAGCGGTGATGCGTATCCCACGATGGCTTTGGCATCCGCGTCCAAGCGTCCATTCCCTGAGCTTTCGACAATTCGGATGTTCACAATGTGCCCATCGGCTTTGATCGATGCGGCAACCACCACCCGCCCTTCCCACTCGTTGTCGCGTGCTTCCGCGGAGTACCGTTTGATCTCTTCGATTCGCTCGCGGATGGCACCGGCCAACCACCCGTAGTCCGTCCGTGTGGACTCACCCAAGGATGACGAACTGGCCGGCGCGCTACCTCGGGGCACCGCAGCCCTGGCAGCGGCCTCCTGTGGACTCTCCGAACTGACCGTATTCGAAACCCCTGACAAAGATTCGGCGATCGGTTGTTCCGTACCCGTTCGATCTGTTCGAAGACTCGCTGTAGATCCCTCACCGTCGGTTGGCGCATCGGAAGGGGGAGCGTTTGTAGAAGCTCGCTCCACTTCACCCAGACGTGCCGTTGGTTGCTCAAGAGCACGCGTCGCTGCTACGGCATGCAGACTGACCGGCGTCCGCATTTCGACGGTTCGTTCCTCTCGCACACCGGACGCCACGATCGGCTTCGCCGAAGCGACGGTCTGAACCGGTGACAGCTCTCTATCGATCGGACTGTCTTTCCGGAAGACGACTTCCGATTGATGCTCCTCGTGGTTCTCACGCTCCAACGGCGCCGGATGCTGAACCATCTGCAGCTCAACTGTCTGCACGCCATCAGGCCTGTGACGAACCACTTCCTGCCGGCTGCGCATGACCTGTGCCGCGGTCGTTTCCACGATCCTGCTTGTGGAGACTGACCTTGCATCGATCTGTGGCGTCACCCGCATGGCTACTCGCTGTGGGAGCATTCGCGCATGTCTTGGCGGCGCAGCCGATTGCAGGGTCGGTTGTTGATCAGGCCTCGTCGTGGCGCCAAGCGCTGAGTCCGATGACAATGCGTTCGTCACGAGTTGCACATTCCAGCGAAATGATTCCTGCGGCTCTCTCATGTCGTGGACCGGATAGGCCATGACAGCCGCAGCAATGAGGATTGCATGGCCCACGGCTGACAGAATCCAGCCGTGGACCTGCGCATGACCATCTGCCTTGCCGATACAGCGTTGGGAGTTGAGGTTCATACCATTATCCCAGCCGTTAGAACGATGCTTCCAATCCGGCCAGCGCGAAGACACCGGGATTCGGAAAACCATAGGCTTCCTGGTAATGGGTATCGGTGAGATTCTCGACACGCAACTTGGCTTTCCAGTCTGCCCCTTCGAACTTGCCCAGCCAATACCAACCCGAGACATCCGCCCGCCAGTAGGCGGTATTTTTGAGACGCGGGGAACCACCCACTGAAAAATCTCGATCCACTCGGTCGCCGACGCCAAGCACCATCAAGTTGAGCCCCCATGTCTTGGTCTGGTAATCGGCCTGAACATTCCCGCTGTGCTCGGGACGGCGGAGCAGCCGGCCGCCGTTGACGAATAGACCGCCGAAGTTTTGGCCTGGACCGATGTCCGTCACTTGCGTCTTGAGATACGTATGCGTGATCGAGAGCGTCAGCGCCCGGGTCGCACGCCATCTCACCTGAGACTCAAGCCCTTCCGTGTCTGCACCTTGAATATTCTGATTCACGCCGGTATTGAGCACGATGAGGTTGGTGAACTCATTGTGAAACCAGGTCACGGATGCCGTCAGATCTTTGCCTACGATCTCTTGATCGAGACCGACCTCCCAGCTCGTGGCTTTTTCCGGCTTCAGGTTGAAATTGCCGGGAATACCGAAGTTGGGAAATCCGATCAGTTCGTTAAATGACGGGGCCCGAATGCCACGTCCTAAACTGCCTCGAAACTTGGTTCCCGTTTCCTTGTGGATATAGGCTGCGGACACTTTCGGATTGACGAACTGTCCGAAATATTCGTTCTCTTCCACTCGAATCCCCGGAGTGATGAAGAAGCGGTCCGCAAACACTCCCTGCAATTGAGCGTAGTACCCTATGTTCCGACGCGACAGGTTGGTTGCGGTGCTCGTAAAACCGATGCTCGACTGGGACAGCCGTTCTTGTTGAAATTCGACACCGAAGGTCGCAGCGGTGCCGCCCCAGATTCCCTCTCTCACACGGAAATTCGTGTGGTAATCCAACATGTCTCGCCGTTGCGTGCCGTCTGTTTGTGTCGACCCGAAATCCGATGGAATGGGATCCCGGAAATCGAAAAATTTGAATCGCGAATCCATGTGCGACCACTGGAACACATGGTCCCACCACGACGTGGCTTGATAGGTCGCGGAGGTCCCGAACGAGAGGAGCGTCCGCTCCTGGCCTTGGTTCGGGTCGACGGGCAGAAAGCCGACCCCCGACACGAAATCGGTGGGAAATTGAAACTGGCTGTCCGTGTACCGAAAGGTGCTGCGGAACTGCAGCTTGTCCGAGGCGCGCACCCCGAAATTTCCGCTGAACACGTTATTGAGGAATCTATTGTTCAGGCCGAACGTTCCCGCATGATCGAACCTGGTCCACTCCGCGGAGTAATCAACCCTCCCTGACGATCCGCTGACGCCGACACGCTCCTGATGGGTTCCCATGTTGGAACCGATTCCGCGTCCCTGACCGCCCATGACTTCGCCAACGACTCTGGTCGGTCCACTGCCTTTGCGCGTGATGATATTGATGACTCCGCCGATGGCATCGGAGCCGTACAACGCGCTTTGCGGTCCCTTGACGATCTCGATTCGCTCCACGTTGTCCGTCGTCAGATTCGCAAATTCGAACCCTCCGCCTGCGTCATTCACCTTGACCCCATCGATCAACACCATAGTAAAGTCGGACTCACCACCACGCGTAAACAATGACGTGGTCCCTCCGCGCGAACCGGTTTGCACGATCATGAGTCCTGGGACATCCCGCAGGACTTCTCGCAAGTACGGGAACTGCCGTTTCTCGAGCTGGTCGCGCGTGATGACATGCACCGATCCCGTCGCATGACTCAACGGTTTCTCCGTCCTGGTTTCTGATACGACGATGGGCTCGACCGGCACTGCCGCGAGTTCTTTCTCGTCCGAGGTGGAAACTGTTGACTGAACCTCTTCCTCCTGTGCGCCGTAACTCACAGGAACACAACTGATCGCCATGAACATTCCTAGGATGATGGCCTTCCGACAGACAGACCTCGACGCACGCGTGCCCATTCCAACCTCCCTTTAGCTCGAAGGGGTGATGAGACATCGTCCGTCAGTCGGGTCTCCTGACTCGCGGATCACCGAACGTCCGCGCCTTCCCATGTGCCGAAGCACACAGTGGCATCTGTGCAGACGTTCTCCCCGCTTACAGTGGCGGCACCGTGATGGCTTCTCACCATCTTCCCCGGCGCTGACAGAAACTGTCCGATTACCTGTTAATGATTTGAGGTCCCTTTCATCGCGATGGCACACATCTGACCCTAGCCCGGACTATTCATGAATACCTGCTCCGTCGTCCGATCCTCTCGCCCGGCGGGGCTGTTCTCGTTCGGCCTCCTCGACGGACTGCCAGTACGCCTGCGTCGGCCTTACGTGCGAGAAACCCCGGCGGGCTTCCGTCTCGAACGCCTCGCGACGGCATGCATGAATAATCCGGGCTAGATGTGTCCCCTGCTGGCCACTGCCGAACCTGAAGACCTCGGCGCATCTCGGGGGGGGGAGGCTGTGATCAGTCAACGCCTGACCCAGCAGGAACGAAGGCATAAAAAAACCTCTCGTTCCGCACAGGAACAAGAGGTCACATGCCAAGGAGGCAGGCGCCATCTCCGTTACCGCGCGGAGTGACAAAAACCCTGTCTGCTCGGGTAGGTCTCCTGGCTCATGAGTTCAGAAGGTCGGACCTTCAACGCGCTCCCTCAACCTTCCTCAACGCATCCGTTGAGCGGCTACAATCCGAGGGATCGCTTCTCACTTACAGTGGCGGGACCGCGCCGGTATCGCACCGGACTTCCCTGTTATGCCCTCACGGGCACCCGAGTGACGCTTCATTGATCGAGTGGCCTACCTATCGCAGACGAACCATCCTTGTCAAACAAAAACTATCCGATCAGGTCTCAACGACGCTTGCATGTCGTCACGTCATTTTGCATACCGGCGCGGCCACGAGCCATTCCAGACGGGCCGGCGAGAGAAAATCGGATGAATCCGGAAAGCGATGTCCGAACAGGCCGGCAGCTTCACCACAGGCTAAAAACATTCGAACGGAATCAGACGAGGCTGACGTGAACCGGCACCTGTCTGGAACTACCCAGAAAACCATGCGCGCTCACTCATCCAGGCTGGGACGAACGAGATACGGCCCATAGACCAACACAAACAGCAGATAGGCTCCGGCCCAAGCAACCCCGGCAGAGCCGAACACCAGATTCGCCGGAAGACCGGTGCCAGGGCCGAACACCCGTATCGTGGCTCCGAGGGTCACCAACAGATACATGCAGACCGTCGCAGGACCGGCATGTTTGGGCCGCCCCGTATGGCCGAGACTTGCGCGAGTCATCACCGCCAAGGTCATCGCACCGACGGCCCCGGTGGTCAATGCATGCACCGCGTCTTCTTTCGCGAGCCCGATTCCCAGCAGAGCGCACCCGAGAACCAGCATCGATAGGGCAAGCCAGCCATAGCCCACATGCAGGCTCAGCACGAGCGGTTCCCGCCATGTGAGCCAGCCGTACCAGCGCGATAGCCGACCGAGATTCACTGTCCCGGCAGCGAGGAAGATCCAGCCCGTTGCCGGGGCCGACGGCCGCACCGTCCAAGCCAGCGCGGCCATGAGGACCAGCGCGATCGAGAGTCCGTCGACGCGGGAAAACGGCGCAGGTCGTTCGCTCTTTCCCTGACCAACCAGAAATTCTCGCGTGAAGTTCGGCGTGAGCCGTCCGCCGATGAAGGTCAGCAGAAACAGGTCCAATGCGAGCGCCAGCCGTAGCGCAAGGTCCGTCTCCGCGCCGCTCACTGTGAGGACATGGAAGGTCATATTCGCGGCGGCGTACAGACTGATCGCCACGGCCACCGGCGCATGGTTCCAACTGTTCCCGGCGGCAAGTTCCCGCCATAGCAGGCCCACCAACGCAACGAGAAACGCCCCGTCCACGATAGCGGCGAACAACGGTGTGATCAAAGGAGTCGCCATGGCTACGCGTCCGGCCAGCCACAGGGTGAAGAGCAGCATCAGCTCGCGGCCCTGGATCGCCGGACGATCCGTCCAGTTGGGCACCGCCGTGAGGAGGAAGCCGGCAATCACGGCAGGGAGAAAACCGAACAGCATCTCATGCACATGCCAGTCGCGAGCGGTGGAGAGCAGGACCGGATTCCCGGTTCCGGCCAGGATCAGAATCCAGGCGGGAACCGCCACACCGGCGAACAGCGCAGCCCCCAGGAAAAACGGACGGAATCCGTACGAACAAAACGCCGGCCCTTGTGAGGGCGCTCCTTCGCTCGTATGGTCAATCTTGCCGATCTTCATTTCTTAGTCCTGGTGCTGAACATAACAAGGTTCTCCAGCTTCGTGTCGTGCTTGAGCGAGTCAGCGAGGAACAATGGGGCGAGCAGGCTCATCTACCTTGAGATCTAGCAGGATCGGCCCGAGCGCAACGGCGGCCTTTTTCAGGATCTCGGCGAAGGACGAGCGAGATCCCAACGCACACCGATCATCCCTTCTTTGCGGTCTGAAATCTCCCACGTCCACACTCCGCGCCGATCCCAGGATGCCGGTTCTGTGCCACCGTGCAACGGATCCAAACAAAGGCTGTGGTCGTCGGGATTATCACTTGGCGGCTCATATTCACTCACGACCAACGTGGGCTCTTCCTTGATGGTCCAACCTTGCGCCAGATAGTCCGAAAGGTCCACGCGGAATGTGAGCCGGCGATAGAAGGCTCTCTTGCCCAAATGCATATGAAAATCACGCCGGCCTTCATCATAGCCCCGATAGACGGCCAGTTCCATGCGCGCAGTCGGCCCTTGCGTGCCCTCGAGCGGTTTTAATTCATTCGGAAGCACTTCGTACCAGACGTAGTTTCCGGAATTCTCGTAGATCGCCCGCTTGTCCGCCGGCGTGTGATGAGGCAGCGGCGGCTTTTTCGGATCGATCCATCCATGGCGACTCGTGCCATACTTCAGAACATATGGATCGGCACAATGGTTCTTGGCGCTGAACTCCACCTGATGAATGATCTGCGCCACGTTATCGCTCTGAATCTCCCGTTGGACCACTCCATGCTTGGCCACAATCGCGTCGTCAGAGGGATGTGGAGAAACCTTCACCGCATAGGTAAATCGTTCGATCTCCCAGACATTGGAATGGCCATGGGGATCGAGCAGAACAGAAACGAACTCGTGATAGCGTTTGCCTTCGGGGCCAGAGTCCGTCTCGTCCTTCGGACGGGTCATTTTCAGAATCGAATTATGGTCTCCCGGAATGCACTGCCCATAGAGGAAATACCCGCGGGAAGAAGCCCGCGGCACCACCGCGTCGCTGTCTCCCCAGAAACAATAAAACGGAATCGGCAGCCCGTGACTGTCTCCCCATTGCCTGGCATCGATGACCTGGTCCCGAATCTTTTCGTGGGTATCACAGGTATTCTCACTGAAGAGGCGCAGCGCCTGCTCCTGCGGATTCGGCAGGAACAACGACACGATCTTCCGCAGTCCTGAAATGATGCGAGATCCGAAGTTGGGCGTCGCCAATAAAATCACCTGACGGATGCGTTGTAACTCGCCGGCCGCCGGTGACGCGAAACATTCCTCTATGTACTTCTGGATCACCAACCCGCCCATGCTGTGCCCGACCAGGGTCAGGTCGACCCGGCTGTTTCGATCGGAGGACGGCGCAACTCGCCTGAGATGGTCGCGCAGCTGACCGGCAATTTCACTGATATTCGGTGAACGTTGGTAAATCGGAATGCGGAACAGCCTTGACAGGTAATTGAACGCGGGCGCGATCTCGAAGCGGGCGATCACCCTCTCGTCGCTCAGGAGAGCGTTTCTCAGGGATGTCCACGTCTCGTCGGAACTGCCGAATCCATGCACAAAGACGATCCAGCGCTTCTTCGGTCGCGACGGCTCCTCATTCGTCATCCGCGCCTGCATGTCTTCCCTCAGCCCTGTGACGGTTGGTTTCCCACCGGTCCGCGCCGCACCAGAACGGGGCACGTTGGTTCGTGTATCCGTCGGGATCGGGCGCAGCGTACGTTTTGCGAGATATCCTGTCAAATGCTGAGTGACGGAAGCAGAGAGTCGGTGGACAGGCATCGCGTCGTATGCGGCGATCGACAAGCCTACTCGGTCTCGTACCCTTGAACTGGGAGGTACGGACCAGGCGCGTGAAGCAGTTGAAATGGTTCGCGGGAAGCGGCAAGCGACGGTGCGTTGACCGACGGGATCGCTGCGGGAGCAGGCTCAAGTTCGAAGCGTTCTCGTCGAATCTCCTGACCGGTTCGGCTGCGGTACACCAGCTCGTCGGTATCCAGATCGTATTCAGGCAACTCGGGGCTCTCCCAGCGCTGCATGAAGTAGTGGGCGTAGAACGTATACAGACCGTGCTCCTTGCGGTTCCGCTGCAGGACATACTCCGGCATGTTCTGAATATCCAGATCGGCATGGTAATGCTGCAACCAGAGATAGTCCCCGAGGATCACCAGCTTGACCAGCGGAGCATCGGCATAGAGCTTCAGCTTCACGACCTTGCCGATCGCCTTCAGACGCTTCAGCAACGCGATGCTCTGCCGAACCTCCTCACGGAAGGTCGGGTAGGTGCAGGCAGGATGGGCCAATGCCTGCATGCGGGCGCGCGCATCCTGACTGAGCGGATTCACCAGGAGGATCTTGGCCTCCAAGCACTTGTCGAGCACCGACGACAGATCGCCGACCTGGTCTACCAGGGTCCCGGCTCCGCTGGACCCGATCACCATGACCGAACGACCGGTGCCCTGCTCATCCTTCAAGGCTTGAATACGCCGGCGCGCCTCCGGCGCGCGCCGGGGAAAAAAGGAAACCAGGCCGGCGCCAAGCGCAACTTCGGCGAGCGCCCGATCCCGCAGACTACGATGGATGTAGTTGAAGCAGACCATCAACAGAACGGCGGCGATCATCTCGACGGCAATCAGTGAAAATTTGTCATGTTCGACATGCGACCAGAACGATAGAAACCGGCTGGCTCCGGCCGGCAGGAGGAGCGCAATGCCTGCGCTCATGGCGACGATAACGATGTGGTACAGGCTGCCTGCCGCATGGCGGAGGAATGCCCGGAGAACGGAACAGGATTCGTGAAACAACGAGACACCTCTAGAACAGGTAAAGAAAGATTCCCACGGCGGTGACGAGCTGGCAGTGCGAACGACGGAGGAACGACCTTCGGCGGTAGGCTCAGCGGAGACGGCACGTATGCGGGCACAAACAACAATCGCGTAAGACTTCAGCTATTCGAGGGCTGCTGCCCCCGGCTACAGAAGGTCTTACGCGAACAGCTGCACTGTATCAGGTCTGATGACGCGACGCAAGGACGGGAATGCTGAGAGCGGAGGATCCACACGGTGAGTCGACACCAGTCGCTCCCCTCAGTTCGCCAATTGACCCGTCAGCCAATCCATCGCATCAGCCGACGCCAGCCAGGCTTCGGCAAAGTTCGCAATATACAAGACCGCTTCGTTCCGGTCTCCGGGACTATAGCTGTCCGGCAATCGAGCCGGCGGTTTCCGCTTGCCGGCAAAGAACCCAGCCACGTGCGGATTGCCGTCCATCGCCAGCACCAAATGCTCCTTTGCTGCGACCTGATCTCCCCGTCGAAGGTCGAGCAGGACACGGCTCCACAGAAACGCGGCGGAGGCGTCGTGCGCATAGACACGAAAGAGTCGTGCTGCCCCAGTATCGTTCCCCAGCGCAAGATAGCGACTCAACAATCCATGGCGAATGCCCTGGTTATCGTCAGGATTCAGCTCTAATAACGCTTCGCAATGCGTGAGAGATTCTCGCTTCCGGCCTAGAGCCCACAAACAATCGGTCAACCCCTGGCGCGCGCGCATGTACGGTCTGGTTTCGATCATGCCCCAGAAGTGTCCCCTGTGCTCGTCAAAAAAGGCTTTGCCGAGGCTCCGTCGCCCGGCATCGACCCCTTGCCGATACAAGGTACAGGCTTCTTGCGGGGATCGTGACTCTGCCTCCGCCAGCACATTGTAGGCATCCGCACAATCAGGAAAAATTTCGAGAGCCTCGCGGGCAAGGGCGGCAGCCTGTCGTTGAGTCCGCGCCTCCCATGCCTGATAGATCAATGATTGAGCCCGTTCTACCGGAGCCTGCGCCCGAGGCAGGGGAAGCCGGCCACCCCCCTCTTCCATCAGACGAGTCATGAAGGCCTGCGCATCGTCCAGACTTTCAAATGCTTGTTCCCGCATGATTCGGTTGAGATCCGCCATGAACGTTTCCATGCCGGCCCGGTTCCGCACCGGCGATGCGGGAGGCTTTCCCGCCTGTGCGCGTGTGCCTGTGGATTTTTTCGTCATGACCGCGCGCTCCTGACTACCCTTCTCTCGAAGGTCACAGCCCTCACCGATTCAGTCCTCATCGTCGCCGGCATCTGTGCTTTGCGCTCATACCGGCCGGAAACGATCATATCAAAAAATGGTGGCCAGGTACTCCAGCAAAAACACGAGGCCGGTGCCTCCGGTCGGAAGCGCAATCGCCCCGAACAATGGATGGCGGGTAAACGGCAGAAACGCGCCCTCCTGGTAGTCCTCGATCAGCGCCACCATTCGCGCAACCTGCTCTCGCTTTTCCTTCTTGAAGACGACGTCGCCCGATAATCCGTCGAGCCGGGACTTTAATTGCGTGACAGCGGCCCGTTTGGCCTGTTCAGCGGAGCGCCGGAGAAACACGCCGTTCCCGAACGCATAGGCGGCATTCAACCCGAAGATCGCCATGAGTCCGATCGGAAAATCCCACCGGTCGAAATAACTGTGCCGGGCAACCGCCATGAGGAACACCACCACGAAGGGATAATACATCATGGCGCTGATGACTGCCGTGCGCTTGGCAATGAACTCCACCGCGATCCACTCGTGCACGTAGGCCTGGTCCACCCCGCGCTTCGCCGCTTCCCGGGTCAGCAGCCGATCCGACCACCAGAGAGTCGTGCCGACCATGATTGTGATCAAACGTCGACAGAGCCGCGTCGCATCGACGACATAGAACATCAACAGCGTCATGGCCAGCACACTGAACCCCAGGACGGCATAGTTGATGGTAAAGCAGGCCGACCCGCGGCAGGGCATCACCGGAAGCCCGAAGATCACCATCAACAGCGCCCCGAACCCCACATAACACAGCGTCTGCGGCACGATACGCACGAGTCGTTCCTTCCAGCTACCCAACGCTCGATATTCCTGCCACAGCAGAGCCGCCTCCGCATCGCCCGTCGGTTGCGGACGCCAGTGGTGAATGCCGACGAGTGAGCCGGCCGGAATCGAGAGCGGTGCCCGGGGACGCAGGAACCGGAAGCGCCGGCTCAGCGCCTTTTCATTGTCCCGCAGCCGTCTCCACGAATGTCCTAGAAAGAGCAAGCAGAGCAGGAACGCGAGCAGCCTAAGGCAGGTGGTCGGCCAGACACTGATCCCGTCGGTGAGCGTGAACGGCTCGCCCGCCGTTCGATCGCCCATCGCCCAACAGAGCAGGCCGAGCAGCAGACACACAACCAGGACAAGGCCGACCACAGCCCCCTGGGCCCAACGAGATTGCGCGAATTGCCACAACTCGCTGTTGATCAGCAGCGCGCAGAGGGCCATGAGACTGAGTGCCGACAGGAGCAGCGCAATCGTCTCCGAGCTGAGCACGCGCACTTCACCGGTATCCGGGTCCAGATCGGGACGCGGAAGATGAAGGTTCGGAAGCGCCTCCGGTCGCCGACCGGACGGGTATGGTCCATCAAGGCTGATATCGACGGGGCCATGACGCCCGACTTCATACAACCGTGGAGGAACCGTCCGGGGGAAGGTCACCTTGGCAGGAATCTGCAAGTCGCTCGCGTCCGGTCCGGGGACAATGTCATCCACGGCCCGCAGCACCGAATAAAACAACGCGGTCTGGTAACTGTCGCGGAAGGGCGGAATCGGGGTCTGAATCAGCGGGTGGAGCTCCAGACCGAAATGGGACGCGATCACCAGATTGCGGGTCCACTGGAGCTGGCTCGGATGGGTCAATCGTGCATCGAGATCGGTCGTGAAAAACAGGGCGTGGGGAAAGTCGCTCCGCAAAGCTTGGAGGATCATCAGCTTGTCGTACACGTCGCTGCCCAACACGCCAATGGCCGTGAACTCGCCATCGTTACTCGCTTCTTCGCGCCGTAAGGTCTCAACCAGCCGTCGAAGATAGTCCAACTGACTGCGGCCGGCCGGCGTCTCCGCCAGACTCTGCTCCACACGCAGTCCCCCGTCTCCGATTTTCCCTTTCGCCTGAGCACCACCGGAATCCTTCTCGGTATTCTTGGGCGGCAGCTCGCCATCGAGGCCGGCCAAGTACGAATAGCGGTGCACCCAATCCGGGTACTGTTCAGTGCGCAAGTGATTGAAGTGATACTCGAAGCCTCGAGTCGCGCGATCAGGCCCTGTCTCCGCCAGGCTGCGGGCCATCGCGACGAACGTACGCGGCAGAGACCTGCCGTAGAGCGTGTCCCATTCTGAGATCAGAGCGATATGAGGAATCCGGCACTTCCCGTCCGAATGCCGGGATGAGACCGCGGCAGAATCCGAGTCTGCCTCCTTGCACGGCCCAGCCTCCCCCCGCGGAATAGTCAGGTCGATGCGGCGGCGTTTGAGTTCCTCAACCAGTTGCTCCGCCAGCACGGCATCCGTGCCGATCGTCCTGATCAACGTCATCCCACCCGCCTCGAACCATTGCTCCACGCCCTGTGCCGCATCGGCCCCCTGGCGTTCCCCCAACAAAACCTGGTCTGCCGCCGTGGCCCAGGATGAATAAAATTGAACGCCTTTCAACTGGTCCAACTGCCGGCGAGACACAGCCATAGAGGGCCTGTGAGATCCGCCTGAGTTTGGATCGGCGTCGAACAGAGCCTTGAGCTCGCCAACCATGGCACCCAGCGAACCGGACGAGCGGGGACCGATCACGCGATAGGCCGGTTTCTTCGCCTTCAATGCCTCGTGGATCTCTATGATCAACTGGTTGAGCGACAGGAGCGGCTTCGGACTGAAGTCCTGCTCTTTCAGCCACAGCACCAACACCTGCGTAGACTTCTTCGGATCAGCCGATGCGGGTCTCCCGAGAAATGCCTCGACCGGGACGACGAGATGCTCGCTCCCCTGTCGGACAAAATATCTGATGGATTCACCGGACTCAGGCTGATACCCCGCCGCCCCTAAGGCCGACACCAGGGCGTAACGATCCCGCAACCTCGACTCGACACCGCTGGCATAGGGGCTGCCGTCCACGAAGACCGGCAACAATACAACATCAGATGGCGCTCCGGCTTGAGTGACCGCAGTCAGCAATCTGAGAAAGGTGTGGTGTGCCTCCGAGTCAGGATGTGTTGCCGCAGCGGCCTCTTTCTGTCGATGGGTCGAGACCGCTTCGAAGGGATCCTGCCAGAGTCGCGCCTGCACACGATCCATACCGACAGCGCCCACCTTTTCCGCTTCCTTGTCGATCGGCCGCGACGTCTTGAGCGGTACCTGGTAGATAACGAGGCTGCTGACCACCGCCAACAACAAGGCCACGATGCCCGTCAGCGGCAGCTTGGATTTCTCTTCCTTCTGTTCAGCCATTGAGGCGACCTGTCTTCCCAACGAATTGCGTCAGTGGCGCATTCATATAGCGGCTCGCGCCGCGCATCTGCACCGCGTCAAAAACAGCGACAGGCTAGTCTTGAGGAAGGAAACTGTCAATGGAGGGAATGACTTGAATGATCCTTCCAAGCCAGCTTGCTTTCCCTCTAGGAGGGCGGCCTGGTGGTCTCCGACTGTGCGCGTCCAACGAGGGCCTTCTAAGGCCGCGCGTTGCGCGAGCAGGGAGGTCCCCACACCGCCCTTCCCTCCCCCTCCCTCCGTTTGACTTCAACTTTCCCTCTCACTACAATTCGCTCGTGGCATCACAATTCGTTCATCTGCATCTCCATACCCAATACAGCCTTCTCGACGGCGCTAACCAGATCGACCCCCTGATGCAACAGGTGAAGTCGTTCGGGCAACCGGCCGTCGCGATGACCGATCATGGCAACATGTTCGGCGCGGTGGAGTTCTACCGGAAGGCGAAGGAAGCGGGAGTTAAACCCATCATCGGGTGCGAAGCCTACATGGCGCCGGGCAGCCGTCTGGAGAAGAACTCTCACCTGGCGCACAACGACTACTACCACCTGATTCTGCTGGCGACAAACCTCAAGGGATACCAGAACTTAATCAAACTGGTGAGCAAAGCGTATCTTGAAGGGTTCTACTATAAGCCTCGAATGGATAAGGAAATTCTTCAGCAACATCATGAAGGATTGATCGGCCTGTCAGGCTGTCTCAGCGGCGAGGTTGCGTACCTCATCGGACAGAAAGATCTGGCGGGCGCCACCAAGGCTGCCGGCGAATATCGGGAAATTTTCGGCAAAGACAACTATTACCTGGAACTGCAAGCCAACGGGCTGGAGCACCAGCGCATCGCCAACGACGGCCTGCTGGAGATCCATAAAAAACTCGACATCCCGCTCGCCGGCACCAACGACTGCCACTACCTGAAGAAGGAAGATTCCCGTCCGCACGACCTCATGCTGTGCTTGCAGACCGGCAAGACGATCAACGATCCCAACCGCATGAAGTTCGATACGGACCAGCTCTACGTCAAATCCACCGAGCAGGCGCTGTCCGAGTTCAAGGAAATGCCGACGGCCGTCTCGAATACCGTCAAGATCGCCGAAGCCTGCACCCTCGACCTCGCGTTCAATAAGACCTACCTGCCCCAGTTCAAAGTGCCGGAAGGCTACACCCGCGAATCCTATGTGGAGCAACTGGCCTTGGAAGGGCTGGCGGCGCGCCTCAAGGAACGGCCGAGCTCCATCCCAGAGATCGCCTATCAGGTGCGACTGAAAGAAGAAGTCGCGGTGATCTGCTCGATGGGATTCGCCGGGTACTTCCTCATCGTGTGGGACATCATCAAGTTCACCCGCTCGCGCGGCATTCCCGTGGGACCGGGACGCGGATCCGCCGCCGGCAGCCTCGTCGCCTATGCCCTGCGCATTACCGACCTCGATCCGCTCGTCTATTCACTACTCTTCGAGCGTTTCTTGAATCCTGAGCGTGTGTCCCTCCCCGACATCGACATGGACTTCTGCATGGATCGCCGGGATGAAGTCATCAACTACGTCATCCATAAATACGGCGAAGACCATGTTGCACAGATCATCACGTTCGGAACGATGAAGGCCAAGGCCGCCATTCGCGACGTGGGCCGCGTGCTCGAAATGCCCTACGCCGAAGTGGACCGGATCGCGAAGCTTGTCCCGGATGATTTGAAGATGACGCTCGACAAGGCGCTCGAACAGGAGCCCCGCCTGAAGGAGCTGGTCGATAAAGATGTGAAGGTGAAGGAACTCATGTCGGTGGCGCAGTCGCTCGAAGGCCTCGCCCGGCATGCGTCCACCCATGCGGCCGGGATCGTGATCTCCGATCAGCCGCTCACCGAACACGTGCCGCTCTATAAAGGCCCCAAGGACGAAATCGTCACCCAGTATTCGATGGGCGACGTGGAAAAAATCGGCCTGGTGAAATTCGACTTCCTCGGACTGAAAACGCTCACCATGATTCACCGCGCGGAGACGCTGGTGAACGAGGTGCGCCCCGATCGTCCGCCCCTGCGCGTCGAGCAACTGGCGTTCGACGACCCCGACACGTTCGCGCTGCTGTCATCCGGAAAAACCACCGGCGTGTTCCAGCTGGAAAGTTCCGGCATGCGCGACCTCCTGATGGGCCTGAAACCGGACCGGTTCGAAGACATCATCGCCATCATCGCGCTCTATCGCCCCGGCCCGATGGACCTCATCCCCGACTTCATCAAGCGCAAACAGGGCAAGATCCCGATCGCCTACGAGATGCCCGAGCTCGAGCCGATCCTGAAGGACACGTACGGCGTCATCGTGTACCAGGAACAGGTCATGGCCATCGCCAACAAGGTGGCCGGCTTCTCGCTGGGACAAGCGGATATTCTCCGTCGCGCCATGGGCAAAAAGAAGCCCGAGGAGATGGAGAAGCTCCGCGTCCAATTCCTCGAAGGCGCGAAGCAGAAAAAAATAGCCGAGAAGAAGGCCGACAAACTCTACGAGTTGATCCAGAAATTCGCCGGGTACGGCTTCAACAAATCCCACGCGGCGGCCTACGCGGTGATCTGCTATCAAACGGCCTATCTCAAGGCCCATTATCCGACCGAGTTCATGGCGGCGCTGATGACCACCGACATGGGCAACGCCGACAAGATCGTCGGCTACTTCACCGAATGTCGCGGGCTCGGCATTCCGGTGCTGCCGCCGGACGTGAACCAGAGCCAGAAGAATTTCGCCGTCGTCGATCAGAGCATCCGCTTCGGCCTGGCGGCCATCAAGAATGTCGGCGAAGGCGCCGTCGAGGCCATCATCGAAGTCCGCAACGAAACCGGCCCGTTCCGCTCCTTCTTCGATCTCTTCCGCCGGGTCGATCTGCGCAAGTTGAACAAACGGATGATGGAAGGATTGATCAAAGCCGGGGCGTTCGATTCCATGGGCGGACGACGCTCGCAATACCTGGCCGTGCTCGACCAGGCCATGGACGAAGGGATGAGCATCCAGAAAGAACGCGCACTCGGCCAGACCAGCATCTTCGGCGACGAGACCATCGGCATGCCGCAGAAGCTCGATGAGCCGGCGCTTCCCGACGTGCCCGAGTGGAGCCAGGGCGAGCTGCTGAAATACGAACGGGAGTTGACCGGCTTCTACATCAGCGCCCATCCGCTGGCTCGGTATGAAGCGGCCATCCAACTCTTCGCCAACACCACGACCATGCAGATCCCCGATGTGCCGGACGGACGCGAGGTCAAACTCTGCGGGATCATCACGGCGGTGAAATCCATGCTCACCAAAAAAGGCGACCGCATGGCCTACATCACCCTAGAGGATTTACATGGGCTGGTAGAAGTGATAGCCTTCCCCGACCTGTATCGAGACCATGCCGAGATGATCGTGCCGGAACGGGTCGTGCGATTGACGGGTACCGTGGATCGCGGAGACAAAGGCACCAAGTTGCGCGGAACCAAGATCGAACCGCTGGCCGATTTGCAGAACACAGGGATTTCGCGGGTGATGATTCGCCTGCACGACGGACCGACGGCCTCCACCAGACTGCCGATGCTCCGGCAGGTGTTCCAGAAATATCCCGGTTCGTCGAGCGTCTCTCTGGTCATGGCCCTCGGCGGCACGATGGAAGCGCGGACCTCTCCCCTCCCCAACGTCAAGATCACTCCCAGCGAGCATTTCGTCGCCGATATTGAGGAAGTGCTAGGCAAGGGCGCCATCACTTTGGTAACCTAGGCAACACCCTTAAGGGGGTTCAGCAGTATGAGAGACTACCTCGAATTTGAAAAACCGATCCGCGAACTCGAAGAGAAAATCGAGAAGCTGGCCTCCGCCGAGTCTCCCAAGTCCGGCACGCAGGATGAAATTCGCAAGCTCCGGACGAAACTCGCCCAGATCGAGCACCAGCTCTATACAACCCTGACGCCCTGGCAGCGCACCCAACTGGCCCGCCACCCGCAGCGGCCCACGACCCTCGACTATATCAACGAACTCTCGCGCGAATTCCTCGAACTGCACGGCGACCGCAGCTTCGGCGACGACCGCGCAATCGTGGGCGGCTTCGCCCGGTTCAACGATCGCTCAGTCATGATTATCGGGCACCAAAAAGGGAAGACGCTCAAAGAGCGTATGCAGCGGAACTTCGGCATGCCCAATCCGGAAGGCTACCGGAAGGCGTTGCGCTTGATGCGTCTGGCGGAAAAGTTCGGCCGTCCGATCATTACGCTGATCGACACCCCCGGCGCCTATCCCGGCATCGGCGCGGAAGAACGCGGACAGGCCGAAGCCATCGCCCGCAATCTGTTCGTGATGTCCCGACTGTCAGTGCCCATCATGTCCGTCGTCATCGGCGAAGGCGGCAGCGGCGGCGCCCTCGCGTTGGGCGTGAGCGACCGCATCCTCATGCTGGAACATTCCGTCTACTCCGTCATTTCCCCCGAAGGCTGCGCGGCGATTCTGTACGATGACCCGTCAAAGGTCCCGGATGCCGCAGCCTCGCTGAAAATGACCGCGCAGGATCTGGTCGGACTCGGCATCGTCGATGAAGTGATTCCGGAACCGTTGGGCGGCGCGCATCGTGACCCCCGGGCCATGTGCGACCGGGTTGCCAAGGCCTTGGCTAACCAGCTCTATGCCCTGGCTGAACTCCCGACCGACCAGCTTATCGCTCAGCGAGATCAAAAATTCCGTAAGATCGGTGTCGTCGGCGGACTCGTACCGGTAGGAGCCTAACCCCCTGGAATTCTTCCTCTCCACCATTTGTACGCCTGACTTAACGTTGCTCTATCCCCTGCATCCGGCCCTGGCCATCAAGACCCGCTGAAACCACCTACATACTCGCCCTGATTTTCCATTGCCCGACGACTTGTTACACTGCCGCCCGCCTGCGTGCGCCGAATGGGTCCCGTCTCGACAAGATCACCTCGATACGCGTCGCCCCGTTTTCATCCTCGTTCGCAGGATCGCCATTCATCGCGTGACCGGTTTTTTTTACAGGAGGTAGGTACGGGTATGTCGAAGTCGATCGTGAACGCATTCGTGGTAACCATGTTATGGAGTTGGGGAGTCTGGACGGGGGGCGCCTTCGGGCAATCGCTGCTCACCGGCATCCCGCTGGGTGACACGCCCACCCCGGTCTTCTCAGCACAAACGTCCGGCCTGGAAGGTCGCTCCTCGTCGGATCCATTGTGGACCGACGCCCTGTGGCAAGCCGATCAACAGGGTGTGCACCGTTTTTTTCCTCAAGACGGATTCCTCCGCGTGCGCGGCTGGGTGGACGGCGGGTATACGTATAATGCAAGCAATCCGCGCAGCAACTTCAGCGGACCCTACAACGCCATCGACCGCGACATTCCGGTCCTCAACCAGTTGTACATGATTGTCGAAAAGCCGCTGACCGCCACGGGCAGCAATTGGGGCATCGGCGGACGTTTGGATTTCATGTATGGGTACGATTACTTCCTGACACAGAGCAACGGGGTCGAGCGGCGTGAGAACGGCGCGCAGCGTTGGAACGCCCAGGGTCAGCACTACGGGCTGGCGATGCCGCAGGCCTATGCTGAAATCGGGAATCAGACCTTCTCGGTGAAGGTCGGCCATTTCTACACGATCATCGGCTACGAAGGTGTGCCGTCCATCAACAATTTCTTCTACTCCAAATCCTTTGCCTACCAATTCGCCGGCCCCTTCACTCACTGGGGCGGACTGGCCACCTGGCACCTGAACGACCGCATCACGTTGCAAGGCGGCCTGGTGAACGGCTGGGATTCGCTGGATCGGACGAAGGACAGCACCACGGGTCTGGCCAGCATCAAGTACACCGCACCGGAGAATCTCTGGTCGCTCTCATTCTCCATGGTCACGGGCAACGAACCCAGCGCCGTGGCCACACAATTTGAAACCCGCACGCGATACAGCCTGATCTTCACGGCACATCCGGCCGAGCGATGGGAATACGTCTTCCACCATCACTATGCCTATCAAAACCAGGGCAAGGTCGACGGCGGCACCGCGCGCTGGTACGGCATCGACAACTATCTGTACTATGCGCTCACCGATCAATGGCGGGCGGGTCTGCGCTTCGAGTGGATGCGCGACGAAGCCGGCACCAGGGTCGGCGGCAACCCGGTACGCGACAACCCGAACCTCGGGCCGTTTGCCGGATCCTTCTACTCGCTCAGCGCCGGCCTCAACTATCGGCCACACCCCAATGTGTTGATCCGTCCGGAAGTGCGGGCCGATTGGTTCGACGGGCAGCGCTCGCCGTATAACGACGGCCTGAACAAGAATCAGGTCCTGGCCGCCATCAACGGCACGTTGCAGTTCTAGCGCGAGGTGGAACGGAGCGGGCCGGCCGGAAATTACCGGCCGGCCTGCCCGGCAGGCAGGAGACCCAACGCGAGGAATCGCTGTTGAATGACCGATAGGATATGGTGTCGAAGTTCGGTCCGGTAGGGTACGAGTGAAGGATCGCCGAGATACCGGTCCACCGTGCGGGGCAGCTTCTTCCACCAGGTGCGTGCCGCCTCCCGCGCCTGTTGCGCTCCGGTCTCCCCGCCCGCCAGAACCGCCCTCAATTCCTTCTCGAAGAATCCGACATGCACCTGTTCGTCTTCGAGGATGTCCGCCAGGTCCGGCCGCACCGTCGCGAGGAGCGTCGCGAATTCCAGTCCGAGCGCCTCGTACCCGAACAACAACACCGCCAGCATTGCCCACTGCGACGGCACGGTCGGCAGGGTCGGCGCCCGCTGCGACGTGGTACCCAGCATCCCTTCGAATTGCCGCAGGTGATCCTGCTCGTCGGTCTCGTGGCGCTGGAGAAACGTCTGGACGTGACGGGGAAGATTCTGAGTCTGAGCGGCCCGCACCGCCCAGAGCGCCATGGCTTCGGCGCGCAAAAACCGTTCGAGCAAGGCCCGTTCACAGGTCTGAGGCAGAACCATCATTGCACCGTCAATCCTCACTCGGCGGGGCGATCGGACCGGCCCACTCGCCCTTCGCCAGCCCGACTTCCTGCGAGGCCCCGTCGGGCCATTGGAAATACCCCACCTCATCGACATAGAGGATCAGCGGGTCCATGTCCTCTCCAAGCCCGCGCCACCAATACCACCCGGCCGCGGTCGGTTTGTCGCTCGTCCATACCAAACTACTCATAATCCTCCCCTGAATCGTGACGCGCATCTCGTCAGGGATAAGAGCGTATGGCTGATGGCTTATAGCGTATGGCCGGACGAAAAGTACGCTATCAGCAATATGCTATTAGCTCCGGCCACTGTCCCATTCACTATAGGCTATGTGCTATAGGCTATAGGCTCTTCAGGAGACGCACCCTACCATGGTCCGATTACCAATAGAAGAGGCGATCCCGGCACTGCGTCAGACCCTGGCAACCGGACGCGCAGCCTTACTGACGGCGCAACCGGGCGCGGGAAAAACCACGCGTGTCCCGCTGGCCCTGCTGCATGAACCCTGGCTGGCCGGACAGAAACTGGTGTTGCTGGAACCCAGGCGACTGGCCGCCCGCGCCGCCGCAGCCTACATGGCTGCAATGATAGGTGAGCCCGTCGGCAAGACGGTCGGGTACCGCATCCGCCACGATACCAGGGTCGGGAAGGACACGCGGATCGAAGTCGTCACCGAAGGCATTCTCACAAGGCTGCTGCAGCACGACCCGTCACTCGCCGGATACGGCCTCGTCATCTTCGACGAATTTCACGAACGCAGCCTGCAGGCGGATCTCGGCTTGGCCTTCGCCAGGGAATCGCAACGCCTCTTCAGACCGGACCTTCGCCTGCTTGTGATGTCGGCGACCCTCGACTGCGCGGCGGTCACCCGCCTGCTGCAGGATGCGGACACCATCTCCTGCGAAGGCCGCCTGTTCCCCGTCACCACGCAATATCTCGACCGGCCGATCGAAGGGCATCTGGAACCGGCAGTGGTCCGGAGCATTCGTCAGGCCCTGGCTCGTGACGAGGGCAGTCTGTTGGTATTTCTCCCCGGCATGGCGGAGATCCGGCGCGTCGAGCGGCAACTTGTCGAGGCCTCCCTCGGCCCGGATATTCTCATCGCACCGCTGCATGGTGAACTCCCGCAGAGTGAACAGGAACAGGCGATTCTTCCCGCCCCGGCAGGGCGACGAAAGATCGTACTCGCGACCTCAATCGCAGAAACCAGTTTGACTATCGAAGGTGTGCGGGTCGTCATCGATGCAGGACTGATGCGGGTTCCGCGCTTCGATCCCCGCTCAGGGCTGACGCGGCTGGATACCATTCGTGTTACCCAGGACGCAGCCGATCAACGACGTGGTCGAGCCGGCCGATTGGAAGCGGGCACCTGTTATCGCCTCTGGACGACGGCCGAGCAGCAAGCGCTCCTCCCTCGCCGCCCTCCGGAAATCCTGGAGGCGGACCTGGCTCCGCTGGCACTGGATCTCGCGGAATGGGGCGTCATTGAAACGGCCGAACTCTCCTTCCTCGATCCGCCGCCGACAGGCACGCTGGCCCAGGCTCGTGATCTGCTGCGACAGCTCGGAGCGCTCGATGCGCAAGGAGCCCTCACCGCGCACGGCCGCCGGCTCGCCCACGTCACTGTTAATCCACGACTGGCCCACATGATGGTCACCGCTGTGCCGATCGGCCTCGGTGCCCACGCCTGCGACCTGGCGGCACTGCTGAGTGAACGGGACATTCTGCAGGGCGGACCGGGTTGGCGAAACGCCGACCTGCGCATCCGAGTTGAAGCGTTGCGCGGCACCAGAGACCATCTCGCAGGAGCGACCATCAACCGCGCCGGTTGTGAACGGGTGCAACGCGCCTCCGAACAGTGGCGACGCCAACTGCAGCTCACACCATCTTCCGTCGACGGCACCGACCATACCGGCACACTACTCGCCCTCGCCTATCCCGACCGCATCGCGCAGCGAATCGCAGGCAGCGAGGGTCGTTATCGTTTGGCCAACGGCCGAGGCGCGGCATTTCACACCGTACAAGGTCTCTCTCAAGAAGAGTATCTGGTGGTGGCTCAACTCGACGGCACCGGCGACTGGGCGCGTATCCTCCTGGCGGCGCCGGTTGGATTGGTAGATCTGCAGCACCATTGCGCCGAGCAGATCCAAGCCGTCGACCTGTTGGAATGGGATGACCGGTCGGAATCCGTACGCGCCAGACGGCAGCGCCGATTGGGACAACTCATCCTCGATGATCGGGCCACCCACGACCCGGACCCGACTCAAGTCACCGCCGCCTTACTCTTCGGCATCCGGCGAGCGGGGCTCACCTGTCTGCCATGGTCCAAAGAGTTGCAGCAGTGGCGCGCACGCGTCGGGTTCCTCCATCGGATCGACCCCACTTGGCCGGACCTGTCAGACGACGCGTTCGCAACCAACCTCGAAGCATGGCTAGGGCCATTCGTCAGCGGCCTTACGAGCCTCGCGCAGGTCCGTCGCATCGATCTTCAACCGCCGCTTGAAAGCCTGCTCACATGGCAGCAGCGGCAGGAACTGCCCAAGCTCATGCCCACACACCTCACCGTCCCGAGTGGCTCGCATGTGAAACTGGATTACGATCAGGGCGAGACACCGGTGCTGGCCGTACGACTACAGGAGATGTTCGGCTGTCAGGAGACGCCGCGCATCGCGGGTGGAAGGGTGCCGGTGATGGTGCATCTGTTGTCGCCGGCGGGCCGGCCGGTACAAGTCACGAAAGACCTGGCCAGCTTTTGGCGCTCGGCTTATCAAGAGGTGAAGAAAGAACTGCGAGGCCGCTACCCACGCCACCACTGGCCGGATGATCCTTTCACCGCTCAACCCACGAATCGGACGAAGCGACGGACGTAGGACCGGGCCATGCCGCTTGTCCAAGCACGCACGTGCGACGGCGCTTGCTAATCTTCGGCAATTGCAGCATTCTACTCGCAGTCTGCTCCCGCTCTTGCGACCCACGAGATGCCAATGGACCATTTCGCGATTGTCACCGCCTTCGGACAAGACCGTCCCGGAATCGTCGCCCTGATGGCGGATAGCCTCTACCGACTCGGCTGTAATATCGAAGATACCTGCATGACCCGACTTCGTGGCGAGTTCACCATGATGCTCATGGTGCGCCTTCCAGAGGGAATCGCCGCCGAGGAGCTTGGCCAACGCCTGACGCCCTATACGACTCCGCTGGACCTTGCCGTCTTGTGCAGAGCGATGCCGGACCAGGCGGCAACCAGGCAGACGACCCTGGACGTCCCCACGTTCATGTTGTCGGTCTACGGGGCCGACCATCCGGGCATCGTGGCGCAGGTGGCCCGCACCGTCGCCCAGCACAACGGCAACATCACGGACATGAATACCCGCGTGGTTGGATCGGGGGAGCTTCCTATCTATGTCATGGTCCTGGAGATTCAACTGCAGGAGGCTCAGCAAGCCGACCAGCTCAGACAGGCCCTTGAACAACTCAAGCCGCTGCTGGGTGTCGATCTGACCTTCCGCCCGCTCGAAAGTGTCACTTTTTGATCGTGGCTATCCGTCCGATTCTGCTGTATCCCCATCAGGCACTCAAATCCAGGAACACCGCCGTCGTCCCCTCCGATCCGGCCGTGCAAGCGGTGGTTCAAGATATGCTGGATACGCTCGCCGCATCGCCCGGCGTGGCACTGGCGGCGCCTCAGATCGGGTATGCCGTACAGGTGATCGCCGTGGACGTCTCACGAAAAAATGGCGAGACCGGCCATGGGTTGATCGTGCTGCTGAACCCGGTCATCCTGTCGCTGGACGGGAAGAAGAGCGTGCGAGAAGGTTGCCTGAGCGTCCCGGACTATACAGGCAATGTGCTGCGCTACGAGGAGGCGCTGGTGGAGGGCCTGGCGCCGGACGGTCGGGTCGTCACGGTGAGTACGTCAGGATTCGAAGCCCTCGCGTTTCAGCATGAAGTGGACCATCTGAACGGCCTGCTCTTCCTCGACCGCATTCAGTCGCTCAGCACCGATCTCTTCAGACGAAAAAAATAACACCCGACACCGACAATTACTTTCTCGGCCGCCATCCCTTGAGACGTGCCGCAATGGCCTCATGTTGCTCGACGGTGAGCATCGCCGCCAGCGCATCACGGCGGAGCCTCGCCCGGCTGCTGTCCTGACGACTCGCGAGGGAATACCAGAAGAACGCCTCCAGCGCATCCTGCGTCACCCCCTGGCCCTGCTCATACAACATGCCCATGTCCCGTTGCGCCAAGGCGTGGCCCTGATCGGCCGCCAACTGCAGCCACCTCACCGCTTCGGCCTCATCGGTTTCCCCGAGACTACCCGTGAGCAAGGCCTGCCCCAACATCCATTGCGCGTTCGCATCGCCCTGGCCGGCAAGCGCCTGCAGCTGATGCTGGGAGGAAGGGTCGGCCATGGCGACCGGCACGTGACTGAACAGCAGTGCCACCACTGCCATCAGCAGCATTCTCCATCCTGCACGCGACACCATCACCTCACCCGCAACCGTTGCTCACGGTGACAACCATTCCGCATGACGAATAATTCAAGGAATCACCCACGCGCACCCCGACACACCTTGCTGAAAAGAGGCGAACAAGCGCACAGGCAAGACCGGCGCCGACGATGATCACGCGAGGATTAGTAGACATGTTGCGGCATTCTAAATGCGGGCGGGACCAGACCCCGACTTCCTTGGCACGATTCTCAACCTGTTAGACCTTCTTGCAGGCGACCTTCATTTCCGCCTCGCCGTCACTGCCGGGCGTCACCCGTGACCATTCTCTGGTGGCTTTACCGGACTGCAACGGGCGCCCCTTTCCCAGTTGACTCGCATAGTACTTGGTCTGCAGGGGACGGCTCTTCTGGGCAAGGCAATCGATCTGCTTCTTAATGCTCACGGAACGATACGCCCCCTGCGGGATCTGCCGATCCATGTTGAAGTCCTTCAGGGTCCAGAGCGTCACGGTCTTGCCGGTCGGACCGATCGTGGCCACGTCCACGTAGCCGTCATACTTGTGCGTCCCACCGACCAAAACCCAATCCGCCGACGCCGCGTTGCACCACAGCAACATCGCGAACATCACCAACCCCGTGTACTTCACCATCCGACCCTCCTAGCTCACGCGACTCACGAGTGCCGTCCATTCATCCAACAGCCCAACTGATTGAACCATCGCGGAGACCTTCTGCATGTCATCGTTCTGTGGGTGCCTGGCCCGCAAAATCTGTTCGACATCGAGCCGATCTTGAGGCCCGCCAGCGTACAATTTGAGCAGCACTAACGCTTGCCAGGATACAACCGGAACAACGCGCTCCATGACAGGCACAGCCTCCACATCGCGAAAAATGAAAGCGGTGAAGGCTGGGGGAAGCAGGATCAACTGGACGGGGATCGATTCGGTCCCGGCCTCGATCGATGCGTGGATGACCCCCCGCAAGGGATCATCAGTCTCGCCGGAGACATATCGACCACGGACGAATGTGGCAAGCGCCTGTGGGTCTGCAGTCCCAATCGCAATTGCGAAATCAATATCCTGGGTCGCTCTCGGTACTCCCCAGGCAGACACGGCTAACCCGCCGATCAGCGCATAGTCATGCACCAACCCGCAGGTCCGAGCCTCGGCCAGCTGGGACACAATTCTCGTTAAGGCTTCTTGGAACACGCGTGATAGAGAGCGGCGGCCGCGTCAGACAACTGAAACGCAATCATCAGCCGCTGGCCTGGGGTGAGAGCGCGAACCTCGTCGAACTTGCGCCGAGCAAGATCCTCGCCGAGCCTGCTGGCGCGTCGTGAATCGCTAGAACCGGGAGCCGAATCGTTCAGCTTCATCTTAGTATCATACCTGGAACCGCACAGTCAGTCACTATCGCACTACCCTTCTCATGGCACATCCGACGGCTGACGGAAATCCAACAGACTGACCTCAAAACGCCCGTCCGCTGCCCCCATCACGCCTCATACGATCAAAGGGCAGAGCGTCATACCGCTTCTTCACGTCGGGGTGCTGAGAGAGATAGCCCTTGACGGCGGCTTCATCGGCCAATACGTCTTTGATCCGTTGACGATAGCTCTCAACAGTCAGATCGTATTTAGCCAGGAGCGGCTCGAGCTTGGCATTGATCTCGGCCCTCATTTCCTCCATCCGCTCGGGCGACGGACGCTGCCCCTCTCCATATCGCTCCCACCCCTGAAAGTAGCTGGTCATCAGCTCGCCGACCTCGACCCGCGCGTTCACAAACTTCTCCACCTCTGCCGGCTCGGCAGCCCGGCCGATTCCCCCGCACAGGACCACCGCCGACAGGATGCCGCTCATCAGACGCGCCGGATTGATCACCATGGTGCCCCCTCAGAGATTGCTTCCTCTTTCGCTGCAAAGGCGCAGCCATCATACCATCACAGGCATGCGACATACATCCAACTGATCCCCGCCCCACGCTCTACAGCAGCTGTAATCGATCGACTTCTCTTTCAACACCCGTCAGTGTACAGTCATGCCATGCGACCGCTCCACGACAACTCCCACTCGTAAACCCGGTGAGCATGACCGGCAAACCGCCATTCACACAACGAGATCCGTCGTCGTCCGGCAGGGTGCCTTCCGCTACCCGAAAGCCGGCGCGGAGCATGCCACGCGCGAAGGCAAGCAGCGCGAAACGTGTGACGCTGGATCGACTGCTCTCCAAACTCGGCATTGCCAGCCGGAGCCAGGCACAGGAATGGATCAGGGCCGGACGGGTTCGCATCAATCAACGCCTGGTACGCACGCCGGATGCCTGGATCGACTGGCCCGGCGATGCCGTCACACTCGACGACCGACCGATCCAGCAGCGCCCTCCTCAATTCATTCTCTTCCATAAACCCAAGGGTGTGGTCACGACACATCACGACGAGAAGGGCCGAAAGACCATCTTCGATGTACTTCCCCCTGAGTTGAAAAGCCTGCACGCAGTCGGTCGCTTGGATCAGGCGACGAGTGGGCTCCTCCTGCTCACCAACGACTCGACGCTCTCCAGCTTCCTGACCGATCCGAAACAGCAGGTGCCGCGCCTCTATCTCGTCACGGTGCGTGGTGAGGTCTCGGACGAGACAGGCCGGGCGGCGCTTGACGGGGTGGACGATCAGGGCGAGCGGTTGCACTGCGCCTCCGTCACCATTCAGAAACGCTCAGGCCGGGAATCCCACCTGACCGTCACGTTGACGGAGGGAAAGCATCGTGAGATCCGACGGCTGTTCCAGGCGCTGGGACATGAGGTGACCAGGCTCAGGCGGATTCAATACGGCCCCTTCACACTCGGCGATCTCCAACCGGGCACCTGGCGCGAACTCCCGATCGAAGCAGCCAGGGCGCAACTCCGGGCGCGGCCCACCAAGACGGCACCGTCATCACAGGCGAAACCGGGCGCCCTCGACAGACGCGCTACCTGAGCACCCACTCACCTCGCGGGTCGGCTGAAATCCTGCGAGGCTACGACCGACCGCTCGCCGAACCGCGGCGTCTACGCTGACTCCCTAAGCCGTTTCCCTCAATCGTTTCGCTTACTGTTCCGAGGCGGGTGAAAGAACTTGCCAACCTGCTTGCCTGTGCTATGGTGAATACAGCACACGAAATTTTGGAGCGTGACGTTCCGCATCGTCGTAAGAGTCGCCCCCAGCTGTAGTCCACCACCAGCAAGACTCGCAGCCACCCTATGACAGGGGATGGCACACCTGCGATCGCAGGCGGTCTGAATAGAGGAGCACGAGAGTAATGACTCAGATGACACAGCGATTGGCAACCATGGCCACCATGCTGGCGTTTGTCGCGAGCGTCGCCGGACCAGCGATGACCGCGGCGGCGCCCCTGGAAAAGACCCCGGTCGAGATCAAGGTTCGAGTCAGTGAAAAGGGGTTCTTGGATGACAAGGGCCGACCTTACGGAGCGAAGCGCGCCCTGCAGGTGCCGAAAGATACGATGGTGAAGATCACCTTCGTCTTTGCCGAAGACATGACCAGCCTGGCCGTGGGGGACACGCACCAGATTACGATCCGAGCCGAGGATGGCTGGAAGCAGGAGACCGGCTCAGTCTGGGTGATGAACCGGGAATCGAGCGTGAGCTTTCTCGCCGGAGAGAAGAGCCGCACCCAATACCGCGCCTATTGCATCCTCGACTGCATCGGCATGGAGCATCTCACCAACCTGCTGATTCAAGTCGTCTAGCCAGACTGGTCAAATAGCCTCTCCAGCATAGCCACGGTCAAATGAAAACGCTCGGCGTACTGATGCAATACACCGAGCGTTCGAATTTGTGAGCACACAGTGTGGCGAGATTCACCCGCCTGCTAGTAGCCCCGTCCGGTGCTGCCTCCTCCACCCCCACTCATCCGATTCAACGGAAGCGCTTCATATCTGGTCTTCAGATCCGGATGCTGGACGAGATATCCTTTCACCGCCACGTCATCGGCGAACACGTCTTTGCTGCGCGCGCGGTAATCCTCCAGCGTCAAGCCATGCTTGGACAAGAGCGTGGTCAGTTTCGCATTGATGTCGTCGCCCATCTCCTTCATTTTCTCCGGTGACGGACGCTGCCCGGACCCGTAGGACTCCCCGCCCTTAAAATAATTCGTCATCATTTCGCCGATCTCGATGCGGGCGTTCACAAACTTCTCCACATCGGCCGGTTCCGCCGCCAGGCCATTCCCTGCGAACAGCACGACGCCCAATGAAGCCGTAATGACAAGACGTGTCGAAAGCGTAGCCATGATGTCCTCTCAGATGGTGAATGAAGATCCGGTCAAACAACCAGCGTCATCATACCATTCTCGCCGCCCATTTCGAACGGAGGATTCAGCCGGCAGGTCGAGCAGGGGCATGGAGCCGGCCGGGAAGGGCACACTTGCACAGGCTGGACCTCCGTCGGTCGGTCGCGTCCACCGGCGCACGCGACGCCTTACCGCGCCAGGCCTTTCAGAAAATTTCCCAGCACGGTGCGAAACTGGTCGGGGTCTTCCGCCATCATAAAATGGCCGGTGTTGAACTCGACCAACTGCGCCCCGGGGATCTGCGCCTGAATTCCCTTTGCAATGGTCGGCGTGGCGACACCGTCCTTGGCTCCGACCATCACCAGGGTCGGCACAGTGATGCGGCTGAGCTGGCCATGCACGTTGAACTGCGACATGGACGTCAGCGCCTCCCGGATCACCGTGGCATTCCAGGTGGGGATCCGTTCAAGCAATGGCCTGTAGGTATGAGCCGGCGCATCGGGAGGAAAACTTTCGACGATCATGTTCTTCGAGACCTCCCGATAGTCACGCGGCGCGCCGATGGTCGGAATGTCGTCGTCGAGAATCATCGCCCCGTCGGTCGTGGACACCAACACCAGCGCCCGCACCCGCTCAGGACGATCCAGCGCGAGACGCTGCAGAATCATCCCGCCCATGGACACGCCCACCCACACAGCACGATCGATCTTGAGCACATCAGCGAGGGTGATGAGATCCTTCGAAAACTGCTCGATCGTGAACCCGCTCGGCGGTTTCTCCGAATCGCCGTATCCACGCAAGTCCACGGCAATACCTCGAAAATCAGGCGAAAAAGCACTCACATATTGGGGAAAGATATTGCTGGTCGTCACCACGCCGTGGACAAAGATAACCGGATCGCCACTGCCTGCCTCCAGCACGCTGAGGGTCAAGCGGTTGAGATCGATCATATGGCGTTGGAACAGATGGCCGGGGGGCATGGACTCGGCTAAGGCCTGCTGGGTGCGGTTGTTACGAGCGGGCTGAGTGGATTCCGCACAGCCGGACGCGCCGAGAACACTCAACGTGAGCAGGATCGTAATCAACCGCATGCAACTCCCCTTTCTACAGAGGTCACTGAATCGACATGCAGCCTAAGCTGTCAGGCGAGCAGATGCAATGCTGAGCTGCCACCCGGCATTCTCGCTCCCACATCGTGTCCGATTCGTCGATGAATGACTCCCGGCACTGAGTGGCTTCGTCCGCTGCGTTTCTTCGAACATCAGGCCCGACTCCCAGCAGTGTGGCACGTGCGACGTGGCCACAAAACGAAAGTGGTATTTCCCCGTCTCCAGCACCTCGCCATCTGTCATCCCCTTCGCCGGCCGGAGCACGAGACAATCATCCACACTCACGAGTTTGCCCACCAGACTGCAGACCGCATCGGACTGCGGCGCCAGCTGCTGCCACTCCGGCAGCGACCCGCACTCATCGGCCTCGAAACGGCTGAACCCGATCCAGCGCAAGGTGCGGACGTCGATGAGCGACGCCACCGCCTCCCTCACCGCCGGAAACAGCGCGCGCGGGCCGGTGTGATACAGGAGCGGCTCGGCATCACGGACCAGGAACTGGCTGACTTGCAGATTGAACGGTTCGAGGAAGGTGGTGATGCGAAACAGGTCTGGAGCAACTTCGGTAATCTGCGCCATACATCCTCCGGAAAGAATGAAGACCAATCCTGCTCGGCCCGGCAGCGGGATTCAAGACGAGCACGGTGAATCGAGACGGATGTGAACTCTGTGCATCCGCTCACTCGTCATACTTCCTGGCATTGCCATAGGACTTCTCGACTGGATACTTGGCCTCGTTTTTCTTCAGCTTCGCGCTCACCGCGGCATTCACATCCAAGCCGAGATCATGGCAGAGGTACGAAAGGAGAATCACCACATCGGCGATTTCATCCTCCACACGAACCCGAGACGGGCTCTCCAGGAGACGGGCTACCTCGTCGTGAGATTTCCATTGGAAGACCTCCAGCAATTCACTCGCCTCCACCGCAATCGCCGCGGCCAACTCTTTGGGCTTGTGAAACTGTTTCCAATCACGCCTCCGACGGAATTCCAGCACCGCGGCAAGCACCTCGTCGTTCAACATGACATTCCTCCAGGCTGGGGTCAGGTCTTGCAATCACACTTTCTTCGCCATTCAAGCAGCAGGCGACCTCTGCCCGCGTTCATCCAAACACGTCGAACCTCGTACGGCCGGCCTGCTGCCCGGAAAGGTTCTGACTCCTTGCAGAATCCTGTGAGCCGGCTGCTCGCGATCCGGCAATTCATAAGGCTACAGTGTACGGCTGCGCAATGTGTGATTGCCATGCCCGACGCAACTCAGATTTGTGCCTTCACGGCTCGCCCCAAGGGGATGATTGAAATTTAATCACGAGTAGCGTAGAGGAGGAGAGGCAAATGGGGATCCTCTGGCCGCTTCCCCTCCGCTTGCTGAAACAGTGCAGGAGGTCCGCTTATGGTCGATCGTCTTGTGCTCGCGTCCTGTGCACTTGTGCTTGTCGCCACACCTGTCTACGCACAGAGCCCTTGTTCGAATTGTTTCAACGCGGCGCAAACGGAGGCGAAAAAATGCCTCGACAATGCCATTAGCGCAGGCGATCGGAACGACTGCCTGGAGACTCGGCAAATCCGGACCAAGGCCTGCAGCGATAATCAATGTCGGGAGGACAGAGAGGAAGTAGCGACCACGGAGACGCAGCCGACGCGCAGTCGGCCGGGCGTCACGCCGTACACCCCAACGGAAGGCGAGTGGCTGGCGTTACTCATGCGAGCCGGCCTGAGACGAGAGGCCACACCCGACCATCCTTATTCGCTCGACATCGTGCTCGCCGATCCCCAGACCATCCAGATTGTCGTGCGACATGCTTCCACGCTGGACCGGAACAGCCTGAACAAAGCCATCGAGACTGCTCGGGAATCGATCAGAAGCACGGCCAGAAGTTATGGGTGGGATAAGTGGGTCAAGATCCGGGAGACGGTCGAGGTGTACCCCGCCAAGAAATGAGCCTCCCTTTCCCCCACCGGGGTCAGGTCTTGCAATCAAATATTTTCCTGCTCGGCCCGCTTCAAGCGGCGGCTCACCGTGGCGGCATGCACACCCAAATGGTCCGCAATCTCGGCCAATCGATACCCGTATTGCCGATAGGCCTGGTGGATCGTCTTCTCCAGGTTGCCCTTCTGCTGAAACAGCGTCTCCAACGAGGGCCGTTGAGCCTGCGTCTGTCGGCGGGGAATGTCACGGATCACCCGATTCGGCTGGTGCTGGGCCACAAATTTTTCCGACCCCAGGTAGATCTGGCCGGTGAGCTGTTCCCAGGGCCCCGGCTCTCCCCGCCCCTCAGCCACAAAAGTGCGATACCGCTCCTGCGCAGGCCCCGCGCGTTGGCCGAATTGGCTCAGAATCCAGTCCGTCGTCAGCCAGCCAGGTGCCTTCGTCTCTCCCACCGTGGCCCGATAACTGCTCCACGCCCATAGCCGGGGATGCGACACGATCTTCGCGCGGACGGGATTCAGCACGACGTACCGGCACAATTCAAGGAGATGCGCGTCCTTTTCCACCAGAATCGCCGTGAACCGCCCCTGAAACACATGCCCGACCTGCTCGTGCCGGAGGTTGTAGGCCTGCGTGTAGCGGCCATTTAACTGCCGCATGCCGAGCGAGAGATTCGGCTTCGGCGTCTCGATCAACAGATGATAGTGATTGTCCATCAGGCAGTAGGCGTGGCAGATCCAACCATAGCGATCGACGACGTGGGCCAGCAGGCTCAGCCACTGTGAACGATCACGGTCGTCAGCCACGATGTCATGCCGGGCGTTGCCCCGACTCGTGACATGGTAGACGGCACCCGGGAATGAGAGACGAAGGGGACGTGCCATGAGCGGGAATGTAGCCTGTGAGATTGTTAGATTGCAAGACCTGACCCAATACTGTTAGTCGACCGGCTGCCCATGTAGTGCATGGCGAAGAACACGGCCGCGAGCCCGCAGGCGGCGTTGCCCAACGTGAGCACGTCGGCCAGATAAAATTCGCGGAGCATCGAAAAATGTTTCGGAGCTGTAGCGGCCACGGCAGGAAAATCTACGCGGGATTGCGCCGGATGTCCAGAATTCGAACTTCCTAGCGAGTGGAGTGCGGTCAGGCGGAGCTTCCTGTCGTCTCCACCTACCCGACCGAGCCGGGGGGCAGGCTCGCGAGCCCACCGCCTCCGATTACTTCGGAGCGGGATTAGGGCTCAACCCGCTGCAACGTGGTCACATGGCCTTTATCGGTCACGTAGGCCTTCACCATATCGCCTTCGACCACCTTGTCGAGCTTCGTGCTCTTGTCCACATGCACTTTGACGAGTTCCCCATCTGTATTTCTGATCTGATAAAACTCCCCGTCCATCTTCATGAGGGTGCCCTTGACGGCATCCTTGGTGATCCTCTCACCGATGGTCGGCGTGGCTTCCTTCTCTTTCATGGGATCGGCCGCAAACGCGAGTCCTCCCCCTCCGGTGACTAGAGCTGCGACGAGCAGCATTTCAAGACTTCGTTTCATCATACGTCCTCCCATGTGGTAACTGAGCCGGTATCAGCTCTTACCGTAACCCTCATGCGAAGGATCACATACTGGGAAGACCCCCTGCCCCAGGGCCTCTGTGAATCATGAAGAGAAGAGATAGGAGGACATGGAATACCGAACCAGGGATTCAATGTTGGGAGGTAACCAATTCGCTGGTGGGAGGGTCGGTGGGCGGCGATGGTCCCCAAGTGTTCAGCAATCACAGCCGACTGATACCCGCTCTGGCAAACGGCCGGCTGAACCATCCTCTCTGAGCCATCCTTCCTCTCAAACCGCCCGGGGCCTGATACCGCCGCTAAGATGCCTCTCGAAAAAGACCTCATCCTGACGTCTCTCAATCAATTGTTCGATTACAAGACCTGACCCTAATTTGTGATTTTGCCCTCATCGCGCGAGCTTCTTTTTAATAGCGGTCAGGTTCTCAGAGGTCGAGCGCACCCGTATCGTGAGTCCCTCGGCATCGTATTCTTCGGACAAGATACGCATCCGGGCGCGAATCTCTGCAACGACCCCTTGAGCCGTAAAAGGAATACGTAATTCCTCGTCGATCATATCGCTCTCAAAGTACCCCATCATGCGCTCACGGAGCGCCTGCAGATCGTCCTTGCTTCTCGTGGACAGAAAGAATGCGTCGGGATATTCCGCCTTCAGTGCCGCGAGCTCGTCCGGCCCGAGACGATCTCGTTTATTCAACACCAACAGGCTGGGAACATCCGTGGCGCCGACTTCGGCTAACACCTTCCGCGTGACGTCGAGTTGGGATCGAAAGGACGGATCTGAGGCATCGACGACAAACAGCAAGAGCGAGGCAGAGGCCGCTTCATCAAGCGTCGACTTGAACGACGCCACCAGGTCATGCGGGAGCTTTTTAATGAATCCCACCGTATCGGACATGAGCACTTTGGGACGCGTGTCAGGATACAAGGGCCGGATCGTGGTATCGAGCGTGGCGAACAGCTTATCGGCCACGAACACCTCGATGCCCGTCATCGCACGCATGAGCGAGGATTTCCCGGCATTGGTGTACCCCACGAGCGCGACCGTCAATTCGTGCTCCCGCCTCGCGCGGCGCGTCCGATGCTCGTCCCCGATCGCCGCCAATTCCGCCCGGAGTTCTTTCATGCGATCGCGGATTCTGCGCTTATCGAGCTCCAGACTCGTCTCCCCGGCCCCTTTGCCACCGACTCCCCCGCCTTGCCGCTCGCTCCCGCCGCCGGTTTCCCGCAATCGTGGCGCGAGATAATTGAGCCGCGCGATCTCCACCTGCAGCCGGGCCGCTCTGGTTCGCGCGTGCCGGCTGAAAATCTCAATGATGACCCCGGTCCGATCGAGCACCGGCACGCCGGCAGCCCGTTCAAGATTCTTCAATTGGGACGGCGACAGATCACAGTCCACGATGACGATCTGCGCCTGTTCGC